>JGI24158J21664_10002357_pt1 | contig 22771 bp, 14 predicted proteins | sample Ectturendosymbi3_FD_21664 | JGI IMG/M metagenome (IMG submission 21664)
GCAATATATATCTCAAAATTTTTTTGGGGGTACTAAGAATGCTCTGACCTGACAAAGGGGTACGAGCAGCAAAAAAGGTTGGGAACCCCTGCTCTAAGTCAATGTTGGAGTGAACATGAATGATGCGGATGCAGTGTCTCTTTTGCCGACCTTCAGCTGTGTTCTAAGCCAGAGGACGACCAGACGCTTGCTATCGTTTCAACTAGTGATTACCATTCAAAGGGCTTGTTTTATTTCAAATATTTCTCTTACAAAAATCAAACAAATTTAAGGCTCCACTTCCTTTTTGGCGATAGGCAAGTTACGCAGCAGACTCATTCCCGGCTGCTTTCAGAATTTTTGATCCCTAAGAAATCGGTCAAAATCGTATTCATTGATTCCGGTAAAGAAATTCAAGTCAAACATCAGCCTACAGCAAGTCGAATCCACCATTCAAGACTTAGCTCAGTCAAAAACGTTGCCAATCAGATGCATTGTGAGAGGTTTCATTGTCAGATACTGTATTTTGCATGTCTTAATCTAATCATATCAACTCGAGCTGATACTTGCGAATGTATGGCCAGAAACAACAATTTTGTGTCGAAGGATGTTGGAAAGATAAAATTTGAGTCTGCCATTGTCTCGCTGACGTAATCCACAGCGATTTTCGCAGCACAGCCACTGCGTTTGATCAAGTGCTAGTTAAAAAATCAAAGTGATTGGTGCTACCATTACAAAGTTGGATTAATGAAAAGCTAAAGTTCCAAAAGGCATTTAAGAAAAGAAAAAACGTCCTAAGAGGTCAACGATGTTATGGGTCAGACGTTTTGGTAGTTAACTGCATCGTCATCATCAGTGAGATGACATTTAGCGAAAGCAACATTGGCCACTAACTTTAACAATACTCTGCGTGAGCCTAAAATCAATGTTTTTGACTAGATCAGATTAGCATGTGATTAACATCTTTGGCTGTTGACACACTGCTGCTAAACTCCCAAGGAGTTCCACTGCCATCCCCTATATTTCAATATTTGTATTTTACCTTTCACAGACACTTGATTTTAGAGAAAATGAGTTGTGTAAATAAAAAACGTGGAATTGCTGGTGGTCATCACAAATACAATTCATTTTTTTCTTTCGGACAGCTTATTTCAAAACTATTCGCGCGCACCAAAATTAAGATGTGTTATTTTCACCTTCATCCGATACCGAGGAGGGAGCTTTCTCAAGGAGGGGGCTTTCTCAGGTACTTTCGTTGCCGTTAAAGGCTTATTTTAACAATTACCATACATTTTGATTAGTGAAAAGCAAGTAGAGCCTAAATCCGAGAGACCACTCTGATGAAATCATCAAGAAAGTTTTGTATTTCTTCAAAAAATTCTTCAGCAAATGGTAAGAAATCAATGTTGACTTTTCGTGTGATATCCTGTACATGAGCGTCGGAACGGGGGGGCCTAGCCCCCCTGGAATTTGATGTTTGATATTTTCCTACTGAATTTTTACCAAAAATTGTCGTTTTCTTAGTCTCGAGTGAGTAAAATGAAATTTTGCCAGTATCGCCCCCCTCTGGAAAAAATCCTTCCGACGCTGATGATCCTATATATGGTTATAGGTGACATTTGGAATGAATGCATGGTTTTGCAGATTCAATATCATGAAACTATCAAACAAAGCATCAAAACAATCAGCACTTGCGTTAGATTCGAAACGCCAATTGTTTCAATTAGCGTTTTTAAGTAAATCGCTTACAAGTGAAAAACAATCGCCATATACGCTAATGCATAGCAGCAGAACTATCCAAGACACGATGTCTCTATACGATAGCACGCGAGACACTGCTTTAAGGCAGGAGAAACATTTTTGTCAATAGCCACGCGCAAATAGTTGAAGTAAAATATACAGTAAACCACGGTTAATCCGGATTCGATTTGACCGACGATTTTATCCGGTTTAGGCGAAGATCTGCATCATCCGAAGATGTTTGTTTCTAGCGTGATTTCTAAGTACTGATATACCGGTGAAAATAACCTGAATTGAAGGCATTTACGACCCAACACCAGATTTTCGCAGAAGCAAAACGAATTTATTGATGTATTTGCAATGGGACATCATTCTAGTACCCGCCATATCCAGGCAGTTGTGAACAATTTTAAGTTCATAATTTTAGATTGCTTTGCTGCGAAAAAATCTGGGATTTTGGACTGACGCACAGATTTCTGCGACTGTTGAATAAGCAATACACTCAGTCAGAGACAATGTCCTACACACGCACACTGACCAATGGACTGAATCCGTGGTGCGGCGGCGTGCCTTGAGCTTTAAGTTTAACGTAATATGCTGTGCCCGTGTGTGACGTAATAATCGTCGTCTCTACGATTAGTCGGATGTTGCGGCCGTTGTTATCATACTTCTAAACGTTCGTTGGTGATCGTGAACACGCTTGTGTTGCGTCTGAAAGCTGCCAAATCTTTCCTAGAGACCAGTCAATGCACTACAGAACACAACCGCGTGAAAATACAGAAAAATCCGGATTACCAGATATGAAAAAACAGCTTTTATCCGGCATTGGCGAAGATCCGGATTGAAAACATCCGGATAAACCGAAGATTGTCATAAAAAAAACGTTAGAAATCATTAGTACCACCAGTTTTATCCGGTTTTTGCGAAGATCCGGATTAATCCAGGTTTACTGTGTTCATGTTTGCTGCAGGCATAACTAGATTGTGAAAATTTGGCTCGCAAATAGTTCCATTACAATAGCATACGATGCGTGCACAGGCGCGACTTCATAGCGGCAATAACTTATGTTAGTCATTGCTACCGACGAAGCGCCCGCAGGGTGTCCGTGTGGGAGGATTACACTGAAGAGCAGGCATGGGCCACAAACAACTTATCATTAAGGCCAGTTCATACGCAGGACTCAAAAACGCGGAATTGCATCCTTCATGAAAATTTTGTGCAGTCAGCTTTCAAGGCCCAACATCCCAAACATTTCGGATACCGGAATGGTTTTAGCAATAATTACAAGCCATGCCAGTTCAACATAACCACCGCATTGCATAACTTTGTGTGTCAGAAGTGCTACAGGTTAAAACTTAATAGCTACAATTTAAATATTTAACAAATAGCTCGTCAACTTCCGATAATTAATTTAGCTTTTGAAGGTTGGCAGACCTTACATTGTAATCAAAAACAAAACTTTAACAACCACCATGACTAAAAACACAAATGGAGCTGTGTTTCGGCTGTTTATTACTTTCTTGCATTCGCACAACTTTCACAAGTTCGCTGGTGCAGGCAGCTACTAGAATGAACAGCACTTAAAAGGCATTTCACCAACGGTCTGAATGGCGCCGTTGTGCGCGATCATAAATTCGCATCATGAGAGTTGCAAGTGGTTTGATGCAGTGAAAATATGAAGAGACTCACAAAAACGTAGCTTAAATACTGAGGCACCGGTTAATAGCACCACCGCTTGGTTTTCATTCAATTTCATCTGTTTCACAGGACTTCAAAGAGTCCGGCATCCTTGCGGTAAAAGATACTTGTCATGCACTCGAATCATTAAAGAAAAACAATGAAATCGTACTGTATGCATAAAATGTATTGTACTGAATAGAAACAATTTAAACATCTGCTGCCAACATGCACATACCGTAATTAGCAGGCACGCAATTGCTATAGGAGCACCGACAGCAACTGTGCTTATGTTGCAGGTCAAAGTCGTAGCTGACCATTGTTAGAAACTCAAGACACAACCCACGACAACCTTTTCTTGAATTACAAGTTTGATTGAAAATAGGAACATTTTAACCGTCCATGCAAAGGATTTTCCCTCGTAAATATAAAAAAAGACATCAGTCTTAATTCCAACCTGGAATTGTACGCTTTGATAGAAATTTAATAAAAGCTGCAAATTTTTAAAATGAATCCACTGTCCCATACTTTTGTAACAAGTTTAGTCATTGCAGCAAGTTCTACTGAAAATTATCGATTCCAGCCTGATTTTTTGACCTCAGATGTTTCAATAAGAATAAACGAGTTAACATTTAGTTCTTACAACATAGCACGGAACTTGGTAGTCGATATACACTCGCTTCACATACGCAAAAATATAATGGCGATACAAATGATAAAGCTCTTGATTTGAACGGGTCATTTGCTCAGCATTACTGCATCTGATGTGTTTATCAATTTGTGCAAAATTACTTGATAATGCTTTCATGTACAGGCTGCGCAAACGAGCAAAGCCCAAACCATATTGCACTGGAAGCAATACCACGTCCTAACCATTGGTTTAAAGTGGTCAGTCAGTAGATCAGTCTTCAGTTTGCACATCAGATATATGTGGTTGCTAAAGCTCTTACAAGACGGATTGTTTTAGATCGCTCTCCTCCGGACTTTCCGCAGTGCTCACTGCCAGGTTGCCATGACTTCCACGCGAACGAGAAATATGATAAAATCCATGTGCGAGGAAAAGTAACGCTATTATCCCGAAATACACGCTGTAAACACAAAAACGCTAGAGGCAATTAGAGGGTTTTGAAATGTTGCAGAAGTAGCCTACATTACAAACAAATAGATATTTCTTCCTCACGAAAATTGTTGTCATCTCGCAAGATATTCGAAACGATGCAAGTCCACATAGAAATTACTACATTAGTACAGTGGTTCTGGTTCATTGGGCAGGTCAGACGTATTAGTTGCTGAACGACATAATTCCTGAGTTTTTGAACCAATCTGGAATGAACATGTTTCTTTAACTTTTGAACATCAGTAGTTGCAAGGTGTACAACAATTAACTGAAACAACGCTCAGGATAATTTAGATTAGTTGTTTCAAATTATAACAGAAAGTTATTCACAATTAATCATGCATATTTTCAGACAAGTAGTTTATTTACTTTTTCACATTTTCTCAAACTCATGGTTTATCTTACACACGAATTTATTATACGATATCTACAACATGTTACCTATGTTCACTGAAAACCGTATTTTGAGCACTTTCGACACGTCTTTGTGCATAACCAACTAAAAGCAAAAAAGCTAGAAATTATTGCAAGGCGAATTTTTAAGAAATGAAACGTCAAGTAGGCTGCAAAAGCAACTTTTAGGTGATCACAAGTCGTAGTTGTTCAAAAAATGTCATATAATTCTTCTCAAAGAAAAATATTTTGTCAATAGCATTTGACACACATGCTATCTTTTCAGAAGCGGATTGAAATCGGATGGAAAAGTTGACCGCAAAGCACAAACCATGAGAATTTCGCGGAGTACTGAGCAGTTTAGGTGCTAACCAAATGCACAAACCTCACACGAAACTCTGCCTTTCACATGAATATAGAATATCACAATGCAATCGTATCAAAAACAACCATTACGTATTTTTATTCGTAGCGTTAGATAACGTAAAACATGATAACACGGAAGTGATTGGACGGGCCGCGACCATCAATTGCAAGGGCAAGTTACCAGTGCTTACTGCATTCAGAATCAGCATTATTTAATATTTCATGTCAGAAACTTCTTTGTCGCGCGTTATTGACTTCAGCAGGCGTGTTTTGTCAGCAAAATGAAATCCGCAGTGACAAGGTTTATAAATGACACTTTGCGCAGTTCAAAACCAACGTTTCTCTCTATAGTAGGTTGAGTGCACGGCTTTCAAAGCAGGAGACTGGGTTCGCTTCCCAGTCAGGTCAAATGGAAAACTTGCAGTCTGTTCAGTGTTGTGCTCGACGTAAATGGCGAAGTGTGAAAGAAGTTATCACGTGTGTGGCTGCCAGTGCTATTTCACCATTCCAGCACTAATTGTGAATGTAGCCGCGCGGTCCACAACGCAGAACATGGGCGAATATGGACGCTCGCAGGCTGCTTGTGATGCATCAAACGGAGCTCCAAGCGAGTATACGGAAGCCTTTCTGTTCGCAGCTTTTTCAGTGTAAACAGCAAACAACCACTAAGTTATAGGAATTTGGCCACTAACCACTATTCAGCTTCCGATTATTCTCAAGTTCGACGCTAGTCAACAGAATTTCATCACTGGAAGATTTTCACAATTAGCGCAAAAATCAGATTAAATTGTTCGATTCTGACCAGGCGCTTCCGCAGGTTTAGGTCGTTGAGGGAGGACACATTCATAAAAACAATCCCAACCGTTGTCTAGTGAAACAAACCTTGTAGGAGAAAACCTCTCAAATTTTCAGTGAGTAACGAAAAATATTTTTACTAGCTCTGATTGCCAAATTACGTAAGTTTCATAAAATTTCAAAAATAAACCCCGAATTACGCCAAACGCACAATTTTTAATCCGTCAAACAAAAACCAAGTGCAAATGGGGGCAGCTGCATCATCGGCATCGCCACCTCATTCTAGCAGTGTTGGGTTTCACGTTGCTATGTTGTATCGTGACAAACAAACTTGCATTGAAAGAGGTAGATTTATCAGAACGCCAAGGCATGTCAAAAGATAATTATCTCAATTTTTCACTGAAATGCTCTTCAAGACTGTTTAGCGCAGTTCAAAACCTCTTTGCGTAATGGGAGCGGTGTCCTGTTGCTGGACAAGCAGTTCAAAAAACTTTTATGAAATCAGCAATAGCGTTCAATTTCCGGCCGGGCGCGGTTCAAGTGCGTCCTTTAATTTGTTTACTGTCTAACGGTCAATCTCTGTTTGTTCCACTTCGAGTGAAGAGTTTACTTTTGAACAATGTGAAGCGCCGCAATCGTCGCCAGCACCGCGACAAAGAGTAAATGATATCCGGTTTTCTTTTCGCAAACAGTGTCACGAACATACACTTTGTATTATAAACTTGGACCCAACGCAGAACATTTGACGACGTGTTAATGCTGTCGTCTTTCACACTTTGAATTTATCATGACTTTCGGATCCACCATCGCATATACTTGGCGTAGGGTTTTACAATGATCTTTTATATCGTTTTTTTTTTAGAAGTTCACCAGTTGAAAGTAGCAATGACTGCAAAACCAGCTTCCCACTAATTTCATATATGCTGAATGGTTGTATCAGAAGTTATCAGTTTCTATCTTTACAGCAACTATTAGCGTTTCACCGCTATGTGAATTTTAATGAATCAAAAACGTTAACTTGAAAAAAAACGTTTATTGGGAACAGCACACGTGACTGCAAGAATGATTTACGTTGGATTTACACAGAGGTGGATCGAAACACAACTAGGCGTGATCCTTTGTTTCACTGCATCAGAAACAGAGCGCCTGGTTAAGCTTAAGTAGGCTTCACCAAACGAGAACAGAGTTAGGAGAGAGAGCGAGCAGCTGCACGTCATTATCCCGTTCTAAGCGCAAAATTGGTGTGATGGCACATACGAGCATTGGTCTCTAAGCAAGCAGGTTGCAGCAAAACACCAAGCATTGTGTTGTTATCATGCGATGTTAAGACAAGACGCACAAGTTTGCTTTGTCGTACGACCACACAAGTACGATCAGAGTCCACGCTTATTTCTGTAAGCAAGCCTTCTACGGGTGAACCGATCGACTGACTTCAGTGAGCACACAGCTTATGTTTGTGCACTGCTTTTACGAGAATTAATCAACTTGGAGCCTCTTCATTCACGCACACACGTTGGCGACTTACAAGAAAAGATAACTCTCACTCTTTGCGACCCGCAAAGTGTCAAAGTTGCAACCAGCTTTGTCTTAAAAGCATTATGCTGTGCAGGGAAACGGCTGTACCTGCGCATGTGCCAAAACATCCCTTTCTATTTCCTTGCTACAACTCCTACATCGCTTTCTATTTGTACCTACGTACAAAATACGGCAGTTGGTGTGAAGATGAGTTTTCTTTGCTTGATTGTGACGTTCCAGGCTATAGTGTGTGGATAAGAGTACTCTCAAAATGATAGTCCTAGTGTACGCTTCCTGGTTATTTATGATAATATTTGACTTTAAATTCTTCAAAACTGCAAACGTCATTTCAAGGAAACAGCTCGTCACAAAGTAGATGAATTGAAACAATTTTCGGCAGCTTTTCATATTTTACGTACAAAGACGACAGAGTTGATAATCCGTCAAAATTTTGGATAATACGATAACAAGTTGCATACACACCTGTAGATGACAAATTGCGTGGAGACATCCAAGCCCAGAACAGCCCGATCTATCAGTATAACCGTAAGAACAGCGTTTAAAGCGACAGCAGCGAAAGTATTGACGCCAAAAACAAGAGCAAATCTTCGAGTTGTCAAACCAGCCGCCAGCTGAAATCTACAAAAAAGCGGAATATGTGTGATTATCACCGGTTGACAAATAAGCTTCACATGTAAATGAAAATTTTCGTTCGCTTCGGCCTGCAAGCATTAAATTTAAACCATGCTTCTTTTCCTTTTTTCCAAAATTAACTACAAATATGTGAACGTTTTCTTTCACAGATTATGTACTTCAATTTGGAGAAGATTTTGTTTTCTGATAAATCCTTCGCTCCTAATGATCGTGAGCTTCCGTTCACTACCTTTTTAAACGTACATTCTTCAAACAATATAAATGATCTCTTGCGAAAATGATATTGATGAATATACTTTTCCTGTTCACCAGTATTACGATGATTTGCACCAAGTCAAATGCAGTAGCTTGCACCACTCTTCCAAGAAAAGTTCAATGAACAACTTACGTTTCCCGAGAAACCCCTTTATTGCAGAAGTTAGTGCTACTTTTTCATTTCTGTAAAAACACTTTCGCACCATGGGCGCAAGCACCGAAGGACAAGAAGGCGCGCTTGCCCATCTGGAAAACTTATTGATTTGAAAAAGCAGGAATGTCTCTGTAACAGGCCCAACAATATTTGTTTCTGTGTGGTTCTGCTGTCAGTTTCACTGTTAAGGTGCAATTTCGCAGAAGGCTTCAGTTTTTCGCCAACAGAAAGGCGTTCCACACATTTTCTTGCACTGATGTCCTACTAATATTTACGTCTTAAAATCGTTCTGTTGTACAAAGCGCTGTTTACGTCAGTGAGAAATGGCTACGTGAAAGCACAGACTTGTCCATGGGCATGGGTTTCCCATGGGAGAAGAAATGGAAAGTTTCTACCAGAACCGAATAGTTGCGATCAGAAACACTGACATGCATGTCTCAAGAAGTGCAAACAAGAAGCAGAAAATAATTTGGGGGCATTAGCCCTTCCGTGCTCACCCGTACATACTACGCTGAGTATACTGCTTATTGTGGCATGATGTGCTTTAACAGCGATCTCCTCCACGCAGGGTTGCGGAGTCGCAAGGAGTCGGAGGTTTTTGGGTGGAGACGAATTTCTAAGAACGCTAAATTGTTTTTTGACTCCGACTCCGGAAGTCCAATTGAATCATTTATTACATCGCACTCCTAAATTAGGAATCTTAGTGGTGCTTGTTCAGATGGCACAACTTATTTTGAAACTTTTATTGAAACAGAGATTTCTTGCTGTTTACCCCGATTTTCATTGATTGCTAGTTGCTAAAAATGGTCGACAGCTAAACTTCCTTCACGTTATATTAAGGAGTCATAGTCGGAAATTTTGGAAAGGTCGGAGTTGGAGTCTGACATCTTACCTCCGACACCGCAACCCTGCCTACACGCATATAAAAGAGTACATGACTTTTCGGTCTGAGCCATTTCGGTCACGGGACATTTCGGTCGCGACATTTCTGTACAAAAGGAAATGATGAAATTTGTTAACCTTGCTCAGGTAACCTCTGCCCAATTTGGGCAAACGGTTCTTCTATTTAAATTAAAAATCAGTTAACGTTCACGTAGAAAGCTGGTTCTTTCAGAAGCTGCATTTTTTATGGGCCGAACGTTACTTTGTTGAAGCACTAACATTACATTTTAAAGGTCAACAAACGTTTACGTCAACTAGTTTCGCATTTGCACGCAAGCAATCGCTTGTCATGTTGTCACTGCACTGCTTTACTATAAACTGAGCTTACATTCTATCCACGTTAAGTCAACTTTACGCCAGTGACGTGACAGGTTGTTCACGAACGCAAAAAATAGTGTTTTGGAACATTCAGTTCAGAAGCGACTCGAGGTCAAACGCGTCACTCGGGCTCAACACGCCATTTATACCAAGGCCACTGACAGAATGCAACCGTCTGAGGCTTGCATCATTGAAATTTCCATTTGCTTTTATTCTGGCCAGCACTATCGTTGCTATGTAACGGTAGTTACGTAACATTGAATTAGAAGTTTTCATGAGAACTCGTCGATTGTTGCGTAATGTATGGTAAAGAGCAACTACAATGTCAGTTAGTTCTCTGCATACTAGGCTCATTCATATTAGCCCCAGTTACTGCAGAATATTTTTGTTCGTTTGAAATTATTCTCGAATGGGAACTTGTCTATGCAAATCGATTGCTTCAATGAACACTCAATCTGATATGAATTATATTTAAAAATGCTTATTTGCAGAGGGCAGCTCGAACTTTAACTGTTGAGACGAGCTCAAGTAAGCGTCTGCGTACTTGGCTCATTCATATTCCCGAATTGACAATCATTCGTTTGAAATTATTTTCGAATGCGAACTGCTCATTGGACTGGAATTTACATTCATTGTTCTATGCCAGCGGTTTTCAATGTGAGGTCGCGACTCCCAGAGGCAGTGTTCCCTCTAAGGCAGAGTTGTAAGTCGGGCCGGGCTTTTCGGGTCGGGCCGGGTTCGCGCCGGGCTCGTGCTTAAGTTTGTCAAAATATTTCAGGCCGATTTTGGGCCTGCATACAAAACTTTTTTATAACATTAAGAGCAACGATTTTTTTACATTTGTTGTGCTCAAACGATTTTTCACATTTTTTCTACATTTTTACAGACCTACATTTGTTGTGCTCACTGCAGAACTTCTGTGAGTGAAGTGACTGTGATTTCTTCAGCTAATTCTATTTGCAAACACAGCTGCGTTCTTTTGTTCTCTGCTCGGATTAGCCTCAAACTCTTTTTGAGAAGGCAACAGCGGTAAGGAAATTAGCATACGATGGCTTTGTGTCGAAAAGATCAATCACTCACGCGATGTTTGGCTTGTTTTAAAAACAATGGCCCATAAACCAACTTTTCATGCTTATAGCATTACCTAGATAGTTTCTTTTATGCCTAAAGCGCCATCGTGGATAGCTTCGTGGTAGTTTCTTTTTTTGAGAAACATTACATTCCGGAGTATTATCGTTGACTAACAAGATAAATTTGTGCTTGTTTAAGCCAATGTTTTGGTCAAGGTGGTTGTTATTTTGGGTGTGATATAAAACCTTAAACCTGCAGCTATACCGTGCACTACGTTTTTTGTTACCCCGCAGTTGCACATACCTCAACTCACTCGGTAAATTTGGCTTTTGGGCCTAAATTGGGCTTCAAAAATAAATGACGGGCTCGGGTCAGGTTCGGGCTTCAAAATGAGGCCCGTTTACAACTCTGCTCTACGGTGCGCAAATGTGCAGTGCCAACAGACCACTTGTCTAGTGAAATGTCATTCTCGCGCACTAGCAACAGCCCAGATTTAATATCGTATATACAGTATACCACATAGCCTCTGTAACGCTTGAAACACTTTACCGCCTATGTGTTTACATGGTTGCGCAACTGCATGCGCACTAAAACAAAGATTTGTTTAGAGTACATTTTTTCTGAGGAAACACTGCCCAGATGGGTTGTGAACCATTTTTGGAGGCGTCGCGAGTAATTTTTTTGTGCACACAGCTGTATTACAGTTGGTTTGATCGAGTTTTAGATGGGGATCGTTGGTTATAGTGGGTTGCTATAATGGATCGCGGACTCGCGGTACAAAAAGGTTGAAAACCACTGCTCTATGCAAATCTGTTGCTTAAAAAAAACATTTAATCTGATATGAATGATGTTAAAAAATACTTGAATACCTAAATGCAGAGAGCAGCTCGCCTCAAACGGATGAGCCCGAGTAACGCGCGAGCGAACGAAGTCGAGAGAACGCGTGCTACTCATGACAGTTTTTGATTCAGGTCACCTGCAACATGAATGCGAAAGGCCAGACATGGAACGAAAATACTTGAAAAGTAACAAAGCTCAATGCATAGACCCCAAGTTAACAACCATAACACAGGTCAACAAAATTTCAAAAAATTTTTCTTTCTTTTATGGAAATAGTCCTTTCTTATAGATTTTTGGGTGCTGAAACCGAATATGACAATAAAAAACTTCGATTAGCTCTCGTTTTTTGAATATTTTCAATTTTTATTGTACAAATGCATACATCAATGCTAATGCAACAACAGAAACGTGCATGTTCACAATCGCTTTCTTTTAGCTTTCTTGCTGTAAGACAAGTCTGGTTAATCTCGAGCAAGAGTCCAACAGTAATCAGCTAATATTGATGGGCTGCATCTTCCTTGGTAGCGTTTTTCTATGAATGCAATATCCTGATGGAAACGCTCCCCATGTTCGTCACTTACGTCACCACAGTTTGAAGGAAAAATTTAAGTGCGTGTGTAAGAAGTGTATTTTCAAAGACATGTTGCACCCCACATTTTTGTAGGAATCTATCATGTGTTCCACAAATTCAATATAATTTGGTGCTTTTGCGTTTCCAAGAAAGTTGTGTGCCACATCTCGAAATGCATTCCAGGCAACATTCTCCGTTCCAGATAAGGTGTGATCAAAGTCTTAATCTTTTAATAGCTTGTTGATTTAGGCTCCAACGACGATACCTTCTTTCAGCTTGGCTTGGCTTAATACAGGAAACTTGTTGCAAATGTATTGGAAAGCTGCTCCATCCTGATTTATCACTTTTACAAATTTTTTCATTAGGCCAGTTTAATATGCAAAGGGGTAGTAAGATCTTTGATGCTTCAACAAGTAGAGTGTACTTCACATTTGTTGTACCTCCTTTCAAAGTGCTTCTTTTTGACCAGTCATTTTTAAGGTAATGTTCATGTCTAGCACGGCTGTCCCATTCACACAAAAACACCAATACTTTGTATAACCAGGCTGAAATTCCAATAGTATTTGCAATTACACACAGTTGCCAGTAGTACTCTTCGTTATATATGTACTGTAAAAGAAGCTTCATATTCGTATGTTTCTTTCATTTGAGCTGCATATCCAATGGGAATTGATGGCAACATACTATTAACAGTGTGCAGCAACACAGCTTTTAGACTTAGTTTGGATGAATCAAAGAACGGTCTCCATTCTTCTGATCTGTGGGAGTACCCCAATTCTTGCATAATGCCATTAACATCTGTGCAATATACAAGCCCACCTTTCATGCTAAAAAAACTGGGCCAAAGACTGTTGACATGTTCGAAAACTACAAACATTGACACCAGTCTGAAGCAAATTTCATTGTTTTATCTTGAAGCCAACAGCTCAGCTTTAACTTTCGGCAAATCTAAACCCCCTAGAAAGGGGTGTCAAATGATCTGTGAAGGGGGGTCAAATGTAACAGTCACCACAGGTCTTAGAAACATGTGGTTATTAAAAAAGGTAACTTGGTGGTTGTTTTGAAAATGTCTTTGAGCCCTGTTATTTAAATGTGATAAATATGTGATTGAAAGAGATATACAGGTATTTAATTCAGAATTCCAGGGGGTCACATGTCCCCCCCTAGCATATATTGCTGGTGCCAATATCTTGAAAAATAGAGCTGACAATTTTAAGACTAATTTTCGGATTCCTCGCCCCAAAATTAGTAAAGGGTGGCTACTTTCATCCCAGAAAGAAATTTTGTGTTGACCAGTGTAATCAGTGAAAGGTGTGGTGGCACAAATATACAAAGCAAAGTCGGCCAGACGGAAACGGCCAGACCGAAAAGTCCTGTTCCACATAAAAAATATTAAAGTTACCCTATGGCATTTATACAATGTTAAAAAAATAGTCATTTCAAACGTAAAAACTGTAAGAAACTGAGAAGCTTCATCCAATCACACAATATCCAGCACATGGTGGCTATTTTGTTTTGTGATGTGGCTAACCCTGGCTGCAGGTAGCAACAGCATATGATAGTCTCGTACTCACTGAGTCACAGTGATGACGAAGTTGTACAGCGCTATGAATGCAATGTAAGCTCCATAGCATATCCATATGTTAGCTGTCAAATACATCAATAAGAGCAATCCGAATTTCAACAGGGAGCAAAGACCCAATGCGATTTCTCCCCATCTGGACCAAGTAATTTCGATAAAGCCAACCGAGAAAGCTCCACAGGCGCCTGAAAGTTCAGTAACACATTCTTCAAAAATGGCACTCGAAGTGCATTGATCTGCAGGTTAATTAATCTTTTAATTATTCAAGAGCTTGAACAAGATCTGCTGATCTTTACCTCAGTCCGGAATACAAAAAAACAAGCGCAGAACTAAAATTACAAGTAAAGTTTACCGTTCACGCATATGACCAAGCCTTACAGATTATAATTAATCATTCCAAGAACGCAAAGAGACTGTGCGACAAATAATATGCATCACGAAATTGAAAGAATTGAATTTTAAAGACGCAGTTACCAAGTACAGTGGCAGCTGTCTCGACGGCGCCATTGTAAACTTGCTGCTGATTGCTTGGACGTATAGTTTCCCACAGATTTTGAACGTAATTTACAACGAGTATCCACCCACACGTTGACAAAGCCCACCAGATTGACCAACGAAGAAGCACCACGTCCGTGTAACACGCTTTAGTGTCGTGTATCAGACTTGTAAGGACCTTCTTCCACTTGATGGTTGCTTTAAGCTCCTTCTGAAAAGCAAACCGGAAATACTGCTGTAAGCACAAATTCTGCCCTCATGCTTCAGGTATACGCTGTCTGCAAGCATCGAATGGTTTACGCGGGTGGTTGACCACGATGACGTACGGTTGCGTCGATATCGTTGCTGGCCAGGCTGCATGCTTCGTTATCACCCTCATCAGCTTGTTGCTCCCCAGAAGACCGATTGTTACCTGAAGCGCCATGTTTAAAAATCAGGCTGTGATTTAATATAAAGTCTTAAAATCAAGCAAATTTTTTTTCTGCACGCAGTACTTGGGTGTTAATGCCAGTTGTAAGTATTGCAAAATAATATCTGAAAAAGCAATAACGCTATTGCATATACTTATGAAGTTGTAGCAACAGGTGTAATAGCTGCTACAAAATTCAGTTAGTGGCAGTGACTGGTAAAACTTACATCAAGAATACAAGAAACGCACTCACAATCATCTCCAACATTATTTCACAGTCGTCAAATGAAATGAGCAGTGTTCAAAATTATGTTCCTCCTAGACAGCTGACCGAGAAAAGAGAGCCATTCGTAATAGTTAACTACTCGTGCAATAGATCACATTCTTATGTCAAACGCATCCAAGTCGTATGCTACTTCTACTTCATTAGTTGTATATCAGATGTTTCGCTTTCTCAGTTTTCGCTCAGAAGGTGTGATTTTGCATTTGCGCTATTTAATTGCCTTGTTGGGCGGTTCCTTGCATAGGTTCTGTTAAAGCTCGCTTTGCAATAAAGCAATCTACTTGCCATCATTTTCTCTTGGCAAGCGGACACTTGCAAGACTTATCGTTTACCCAAATTGTTCGCGTCACCAAATATAGTATTACAACACGGTCTAAAAATGTGTTCGACACGATAAAGGAATTGTCGATCAATAGTAAAGAGGGTGGGCCAAAAGAAGATGGCAATGTCAAAATCAACGTCAATGCTATATTGCCCAGCCACTTTTAACTCTAAATGCTAAAATGCCCTATTTTAGACGTAATCTTTATGACTGGGAAACAATACGCACGCACTTTGCGACAAAAATAGTTGGCTTTTTTGAAAGATGGAAACTCAGGTTCGTGGAAAATTGCACCGACTAAAAAACACACATCTCTAAACTGAAGAGTTGTTTGCCGTCATTGATGTCTTTGCTGTTGGAAATTGACAAACTTTTCAAAGTTTTTAATGCGATTCAAGATGCAGAAACATGTAAAAATATGTACGTTTGTAGCAACAAATCCTATTGTTGTAGTGTATTCGGAGAAAGAAACGCGGGTAATGGGCTGCATGCAAACGCAAATTCCCAATGTTAAAACGGTNCTTCATCAATTGCAGTCCAAGTGTCTACAAGCGTTTTGAAAACAGAAGGCAGGAGTAGGACAAACCTCCGCGATGTTTTAAGGCTTCAACGATCCAGCAGTTTATCTTATCTTATGTAAAATAGTTTTTATAGACTGAAATGTGGAACTAATCTACCAGCTTACATATTCAATGAAGCAGGTAAGCAAAACATTTTTTAAAGCATTGTGAAGCTAAGTGCAAGAACGAACACCAAAGTTTTTATAAACAACATATTTGGAAAATCTTTGCGTTGCTTTGACACCGGGATATAGTGCTACTTTTAAGCACCCTATTTCATTAGGATTTTGTTAATGACTGGATTGCTTTTCTCTTCAGTGCAGCTTTCTCGTTAGATTCTGTCAACTTAATACTTCGCTACCTCAACTCATTCATTCATTTTCATGTCCGCTTCTCCTCTCAGGAGGGACACGGGCAGAAGCCCTAGGGTGACTCCAAATACCTCATGGTTTTCAGCAATATCTGATAGTTCTGTTGACTCCACACCAAGATGGGACCAGGCAAGGTGGGATATGTAATCACGCAACCCGGTCCTTGGACGACTTCTGGGCCGCTTAGCAGTGGGTGCAGCCAGCAGGATCTGCCTCGCCAATATTTTCTGGGATATTGTGGTCAAGAGGCCGAACAATCGTAGCTGGGATTTCTTGATTCGGAGAAGTTGCTCGATATTCAAGGCTTTAGGAATTTCACAGTTGTGCATTTTGTCACGAAGTGTCACGCGGTCAACTCGTCGCGAAATCCCATCTCTGCCGCTTGTACTCAATATATTTTTTTCAGTCATTACCCAAGATTCATGACCATAGGTGAGGATCGGAACAAAGACTCTCTTCCCTTGAGTGAAGTGGCGTTCCAATTTTCGAACACTAGCTTTCGGCAAGTTAGCCGTATACGCGTGGCGTTCAAGCCTGCTAGAGTAGAAGCACTCTGCACTGCCTCCATTCACCTCTCCAGATGCGTAGCGGGCGCACCTTGGGGGCTACCTCGAATCTCGACGTTTATCAAATTAANATTTTGTGCTGGATAAAGGAAGTCCAGAAGAGTTTACTAGTAAGGGCAGCAGATTGATCCATTAATGGATATGCNGTAATATTACAGGCATACGGCATGTTATTATCAGACGTAATAATATGACGACGTACAATTGTATTTGAATTTTGAACTNCACAAATTTTAATATGTAAACGCGAGACACCAAGCCGTCATATTCATCTCCTGCTTTATATTTGCATTGAAACTAGTTGAAAAATCTGCAAATTTCGACTTGATTTTTGAAGGAAAAACATTTGGTAACTTAATTTCCGTTATAAAAACATGAGTTTTTTTATATCTTGTGCCTTCCTTTAATTGAATACAGCGACTTTTAGTTTTCATGTTAGACATAACACACGTGTGTCACAAAACAAATGATCAGAAGAAAATCACCTTTACTGCCTTGAGATGTGAAGAAAAATAAAGATGTCTTCGGCATAGGCAAGAAAACAGACATCAAAAATGCAAGGGTGACATTGATCAGAGATATTAAATGCAAGTAAAAATAATCCACATGACCAATTGAAACCAACAACTGTGCCAACACAGACCCCAGGAAGAGGCCTAACAGTGTAGCGGCTCGTACATATGATGTCACCATTTGGTATTGATCATACTTAACAATGCTGTAATGTAAAAAGAGCTAGATGATCACCAGACATTTTCTTTACGACTATGACACAATTCTAACATTCAAACTTTTCTGACACATGTCCTTAGCATCTGAGAAATTCATACCTGTATATGTAAGAGTAATAACCAATTTCTCCAGCAGTAGCCATTCCATAAAAAACCTGCATCATTTGCATTAGCGGGACACCATTGCCAAAGCAAAGCAGCAACCAACAGGTCACGTATCTAAAACAACATTAACTTGCCCACGATTAGACAAAGCGTAAGTGTAAAACAATCAACTACGTCGTCATGAATGTTAATTACAGGAAATCATGTATGTTCTTCTGTTCTCTACAACGAAGTTTTCCTATGAGAACACAAAATTGCATTGCAGTTTGTGCCAAACTGAGTGCCCAATTCACTTCTTTTTTGCTATTCACTTGACTGAGTGTTTTCAACACAGAACAATAAGCTTAACAAAGAAGTTTAAGAAATGGGGTTAGATATGCTGAACATGGTTATTTGTCTTTCCAAATTTTGCATCTTTGTTCATGTGTCTTTGAGTCTCTTCCCATATTTTGGTGCATGGTTATATTGAAGGCAATTTGACTCTTTACATTACTCAAATTTAAAATAACATGCAACATGGTGCTGCAGTGATCTTAACAACATTGTTATTCAAATAAAGGCAAGCACCAAAAATGTTTGCAAAATATCGAATAAAGGAGACATTGCCAGGTCATGCACAAACATAATTCTTTTAAATCTAAATATAGATGTGAAAGAGTGGCAGTTTATGACACAACTATGTTGATTTCAATACCGAATTACTTTGTACTACAACAGATAGTAGATGGTGTTTTTATGTGTCTGGCTCAGATACCAGCTCCATATCACAGGGCAGTCAAAAGAAGCTACAATTATACTGAAACACAATGTATCACAGGGCAAGTGTTGGCTGGTGCACACAGTTTATTCTAAAGAGGAACAAATGCAGAAAACAAAGCACCAACAGCATCTATCACATTTGGACATCATCATGCATAGCCTCACATAGTGGGAGAAAAGGGATATTTGCAAAAGGATCAGGCAGATGAAGTGAGCAAAAGGAAAAGATGGATGAAGACATGCATCACTGAACAAAGGCATACAGGTTTCTTCTAATCAAGGTATTAAACATTGTGACGGAATAGGTAACTTGATATGGGTCAACTATCTTCTTGGGGATGCTATGCAAATTCAGTAGGTGTTATTATAAGTAATGTGGAAGTGCTTAATACAAGAATGTGTCTACTTGCACCACAGTTGACAGGCAAACAGGCTCAGAGGCACTTTTTCTCAGCGGTCAACTGCAATAAAATTCATTTGTTTTGTGCCTATTGCATGCCAATTTATGTCTGCCAATTATGCTACACGCAGTTTGAAAACACAGTCTGGTATTAAATGACAGCACATAGGCTACAACAACACCTGTCAAATTTTATGTTACATTCCGATTAATGTGTGTGTTTGCAACCATTAGGTTAACTATTTACTCAAAACATTTAATGTCTTGATTACAAGCAATTGATATGCTTTTGTTTAATGATGTGCACCTTCATCCAACTTTTCTACCTGCTCCCTTCAAATGTTTAATATTTTGTTGAGTCCATACAATGCTTCTGCATGACATTGACCAAACACAGCTGCAAGTGTATTGTTTCAATGTTTGCTCCTCTTCAACATTGCCTGTGTCCACCAAGTAACACTTACCCTGTGATGTGTTTAGACTTTTTACATTTTTGCATTAGTATTTGTGTTCTTTTACTAACACTGCAATATGAACCATGAGTCTATGCTCAACATGTAAATATAGTACAAAATGAAAAGAAGATCAGCTCCTGATGTGCCCACATATGTGCAAAACCTTAGCTGAACTTTAACACTTTTGATAGCTTGGGTTCTTCCAAAGAAATCACGTTGGTTCCAGACATGTTTTGAGTGTTTACCACATTTATGCCAGTTTACTAAAACACCTTCCATTTGAAACTCAAACAAGTGCTTCGTTTGTTAAAAAAATTTTCTTCACAGTTTTCTTATGTAAATGTACTAAATTTCAAGAAAAAAAGATTATAGCTGGTATCCAATCAAAGTTGGACCCATATCTATATGTAGACTGGTACCTGCTCCAGAATTTCCACTGCACAAAGACATGTAGACCAACAGTGAAAATTCTAAAATCAACCCTTTGTTATAATGAACATGTGTAAGAAACTCTGAAGAAACATCAACTATTCTACTTTCAACAGCTTTCTCTAAATCAGGCAAGTAAGCCTGTTTCTGTATTTTGTGAAACTTGGAAGTCTTGCAAGAAGTTGTAACGCAACAACCCATTATCTACATGAAACCATATTTTACATCATAAAAAACAACTGTTTTCATCATCAACAAAGATTGAATGAAATGAATAAATGCTTTAGTTCCACAGTTTTCTCATGAAATGCTGATAATAATGAAAAAGTTTTTTTTCATAACACTCAATGTCATTTCATTTTAATAACTGGTTGTTTTATTATTTCTTATAAAACTCTTTTGCCTTCAAAGCATACTCGTATAACGAAGCAACCTATTTTGGATGTGAAAGCTAATAAAGAGATTTCATAAATCAAAAGAAACCTTATTTTGTCTTAGGCAGGTACTGGCTAAAACTTTGACAATGTCTTCTTTTCATTTTAATAATGTACACACATTAGAACAAGAAATTAGATATTAAATTAAACATAAAGAGGTATTCAGCCTGATATGACTTAAACACCTGTTTTTTAATTTAATTTTACAAATTTTTTTGGACTCTAGACTAAATGTCAGTATTGCAAAAGTGATTTAAGTAGCAAGAAAATTTTGATCAAGTCAGAAGAGTCATACCTACAAGGAGAACGTTTGTTAGATGGTGAGGTTTGCAGCTTGGTCTTTGTTTTACAAACATTTTTACATCTCAAGATACTGCAAATTATGCGAGATAATTCATTCAGACATAAGTTTGAAATGCTTTTCTATGTTGGAAAAGTACCATGGCTACTAAATCTTTTTGCACAACTAAAATTTTCAGTCAGAGCACCATACTTTTAAAAGCTGCTTGTAAAACTATTGTAGAACATTTAAAAACAATTATAATGGAACTTGGTGAACCAACTTATTTTAAACACACTTAGACAGAATTAGTATAACAAACTTACCCTAAACCTTGAAATATAATCACAGGTTTGTACTTCACATAATCTGTCAGCAAAAATGCTGGCAAAAGGAATGCAAGATAGGAGTAAATCCACACGGGATAAATAGCATTCACCAGTTCATTAGCTGTGAGGTTCTGTTTTGGACCCTGATATAATTATGAAAAGTTTAAAATTTCAAAAAATAATGCACAAACTTACAAACAAAGAACATTTTGAAATAAAATAATAATGCCCCTACAGTCATGGGCGTCTGCAGGGGGGAAAAAACAGGCATTTGCTCCCTTGGAAATTGGGCCTAAGAACTAAAATTTTCTGGAAAAGATGAAATCAGCAGCTCAGTTTCGAGTAATTGGTTAATTCTTGCAATGGCCGTTTATTTATCGGTTAGACACTCACTCTGCAGAAGAGCAAGGTTTGCGGTCCTGGTGTCATACAGTAGTGTGCTAGCAGTTCACTTATTTCTGCTCCGTTGCATGGCCGAACTTGGGAGCGGATTCTTCTGCTGTTGGTCTCTATTGCGCAACAATAACATGGTTCACTTAAAATTACGATAGTAGGCGTTTTGCTGCATGTTGCTGCTTGCTGTTGAACGCAGATATCATGGCAGATAATGCAGCGAGACAGTGACTGCTGATAGTGGTAAATCACATAGTTTCGTACTGTGTGAAAAGAAGCCAGAGTGTATCTACAGCAATGCATCCACAAGTGTGAAATATCCATTGTTAGTATGAGATTGAGTGTAACCAATGTGCCTGAGTGAATAGCTTAAACCAGCAAGGAACAGATCCAGCCAGTAATCTTAGGGGGGGGGATGATTTCAGCAATATTTGGCAGTCAAGCCTCATCATTCTTTCACTACTGTAAGAGAGATGAAGTATACTTCACGACAGTGCTGTCACAAAACAATGGATGGCAAAACGGCCTTATATCACGAAATGCTGTTTTCCGAATACAAAGTTACTTTTGTAGGTTTTAGGGATCCGTCCTGAATCCAGCGTGGTACAACTAGTTTTGACCTGCTAGTCATTTTATAAAAACTTGCAGGCCACTTCTAAAAAAATTATGTGTAAAACAATAGACTTACATAGAAATTATTACACAACAGCAAAAAGCAATTTATTAAAAATCTCTATCAGTGGGATGCCTATGGTGGACATTTCTCTAACACTATCGTTCCTACATCAACCCAATATGTTAGTTGTAGCAAGTCTGAGACTGCATCCAGTGTTTCATGTGCAATTCAATTTCTATTTTTAGATTTGGTTTGCTTCATGGCAGAAAGTATGCTCCAAACATCGAGTGCATTTTCGTGCGAAATCTTGCAGTTTGGGAACATGGGCATCGGAAGAATTTTTTTCAGGTGGGGGCCACTGGGGTATTTTTCTAAAATTTTTCCAGGGGTGCCAGAAGTGGTGAAATTTGTTTTTCCTACTCAAAACTAAGAAAACAACATTTTTTGCTCAAATCTTCAAAATCCAGCAGGGCCAAGGCCCTAGGGGTGTAACGACAGGGGAGAAAGGAGGCACAATTCCTCAGGCGCCGAATCACAGAGGAAGGCACCCAAAAGTTCCAACAATGTCACAAGTATTTTCATCAATACAGTACATTTGCTTCCAAAAGAGCTTAGGTTCGAACATGTGGGTGCCAAACTTACTTCTTGCGCCAGGTGCCATTTAACCTTGTTACGCCCCTGCAAGGCTCNCAATTGCCCCCCTTCTTCCGACGCCCATGTTTGGGAAGCCTATCTTTGCNAGCTAATTTCCAGAACCTCTNTGCAGTCTAGTAGTCTAACACCATTAATGTTGTAGGCTACATTTTATTAAAAAGATATTATGCTTCTTCTAACTAAAATTACCATACAGTAACCTATACAC
>JGI24158J21664_10002358_pt1 | contig 22771 bp, 13 predicted proteins | sample Ectturendosymbi3_FD_21664 | JGI IMG/M metagenome (IMG submission 21664)
GGTAGCAACACTAACGGCAATTCTGAGGAAAATCCGCAGCATTATTACTATATTTGGAACAGAGTTCCCAAGGTTATACTTTTGAATAAACTGTAAAACAGTGATGCGAGGTTATTTTGCAAAAACAAGCAAATTTGAAAAACAAGCCTAGAATAGGTAATTTAACGGAAAAAAACAAGCCCAATTTGCGCTTGGTGGGAAAATTCAAAAAACATAAAACCAGCAGGCAAATTAAATATAAAAAAACGGAGGCAAATCCGATAAAAACAAGACCAAATGTGCAAATTTACACAAAAACACGCCCAAATTTCGTTTTGCATTCAACTGAAACAGCAAAAGTGCCATAATATTTAAGCAATCTGCAAACAAAAATCTGCAAACCAAGCCAATTTTAATTAAAAAAGTGCAAAACAAGCAACACGCAAGTCTTCAAAAAAACCCGTAATCACAAAAAAACAAGCCCAAATTCGTGGCAAAACCGCAAGGTTGGCAACACTGCTGCAAAAGTTCAAGGTGGCCTTCTTTTTTTACTGTGAACTGTACATCGGCAACATTGTATAACTGTCATGCAATAATAACGTTCTTCCTAATTGTACAACAATGAACAACAAGCGACACAACTATCAATATTTTTTTGGGCTATTAACTGCACTCAACCTCCTGTGCAACTAACTGGCGTACTTGGAATCTGAATGCAGCATGGTGATCTAAAAATTTTCATAATGACGCATCAACATACTGAAGCAAGAAATCATTTCCCCTAAAAAAACGAGAACCCTTAAAACTCACGTGACCTCACTACATGTTTTTGTAGAACACTAGGGTACCACGAAACCCCTGTTGAAGAATACTGATGTAAATTATATTTCTCCATACACACGGAAATCAATTTTGACGAGCAAAAATCCTACTACACACATATTAGATTTACACAGAAATGTTTTATAGACCCAACATTGCACTTTTACTCGCAGGTACAAAACTTAAGAGCACTTGCAAAAGCTTAGAGCTCACCACAGCCACACGTTTGCCCACAGTCATCCACAATACTCCTACTAAACTCTATAACATCATATAAGGACTACGATCAAATGTCAACAACGACCCAACACTCGATCAATCAACCGTGTAGTGCATCAGTAGAATTTGACATCAAGTGAGTTGATAAGCGTGTTGAGAACCCTGTTGCAGCTTCGTGTAAAAAAGCATATTGATACAACATCCCTGATACACGATTGTTTATTGTTTGGTTAAGACAACAATCGCTCAAATACACATGCCATAATTTAAATTACTCAAAATAAAAAACGTCCTTCAAATGCGAGTAGTGTCCCGGCATTAAAACCACTTTTATTTCAATANAGCCTTTGCCGGTATATAGCCTACAGCAGGGGTCGGGAACCCATGGGTCGCGAGCCAGATGTNGCTCTTTTGATGACCGCATCTAGTTCGCTTGATATTTTGTAAACACGATTGTTACGAATGAAACTTTTTCTGTAATTTCACATCTACCAGACAACAAAGCCATCAGCAACACCATGCACCACCAGACGTCGCATTAACAGTAAGAAGAAAGTTATTAAAGCGAAAATTCAGACATTTACCATTGTTTAAAATTGTTGATTTTCCTTAAAAATGCACACGTTAGTTAGGAAGTTAGTTGCATTAAGTGTTGAAAAATATTATATGGCTCTCAACGGAAATACAATTTAAAATATGTAGATTTCATGACTTCCTTAGCCAAAAAGGTTCCCGACCCCTGGCCTACAGCATAGCCCATAGTGCCGCCCCCATAAAAGTGCCGCCATGGGCGGACCACCCCCCGCACCCCCTTAGCTATGCCACTGACTATAGAATTGTCCTAATGATAACGATATGTCAGAAGTTCATCTGACAAATACCACAGCAAACATTGAATGCTATTCAACTGATAAAGTTTGAAAGTTTCAAAAGATTTTTGAATGTGCCTTTTTGCATAATTTCGAATTTGTGATGATAACTGCGTTACTGGGCTAGCTAGGATTATGCAATATTTATAAAAATGCAAGAAAACTTTATATTCAGTTAAAATGGAATTACCTACGGCAGGAAATCTAAAGCCTCGGTTTTCCTAGAAATTTTTGAGGTTTTCGATAGGAGCCATTATTATAAATTCAGCCACAATTTATTAATTGCTAGTGGACTTTACGTCAATTCGAAACTGTTTTCCGTATAGGTATTGAGGTTGTACAGTATTTTCCCTGAAAAGGTTATATGAGCACTCGCCACTCAAAAACTTGTTAACACAGCATTTTCATCCACTCTCTTCAGCCAAATATGCAAGAGAGTCATCACGTTTTTTTTCAAATTATTCCGCCAGTGCTAGTCAAAACATGCGCTGAAAGGGTTAAGCAAAAAAATACTGTGTGCAGTTGGCAGAAATATCTCAATCGTCGGTATGTAGCTTACCACGATATTCGACAACCATCACTGTAGACAACAATTAGTAAACAGATCTTGCCGACCTCTTCTTGGAGTTGCTCTAACAGGTTGTGAGATGGTGGGAGGATGACAGGTACCTTCACGTGGCCCTCCTGTATGATATTCTTTACTAATGTCAACTAAACCTGTCAATACGCGAGCAACCACTGCTTCCCGCGCTGGACGTGTTCAGAATGGGATGGGTCATAAAGCGCCCTTCTCAGGGCGCGCAGCAGAAATGCTGCCGAAGACCCACGGCCCACCATACTCCAGCTGAACACCGAGGAGCTCACTTCAGACAAGATCTCTGTCATTGAGCAGCTAGCCTATAAGAACGAGGCTTTCATCATCGTCCTACAGGAGACCCACTGCACAACTGCAGACAAGCTAGTGATTCCCAACTTCTCACTATCTGGGTCAGTCTTGAGCAGGAACCATGGCCTTGTCACGTTTGTCCATGAGCGGTTGGAATGGTCACTGGTCGATCAGTCTCCAGAACAATCAGAGACTGAGTGGTTGTGCGTACACGTTGAAGGATACAAGATCATTAACGTCTACAAACCTCCACGCTCGCGATTTCACACCAACAGCCATACCGACGTACCCACACCACACTCTGTACGCTTGTGACTTCAACTGCCAATTACACGTCAACTCGGGTTACAACAAAACATCCCCTGATGGTAAGAGCCTATACTCCTGGGCAACATCCAACAACCTTGGACTGTTGTATAACCCAAAGGAAACAGCCAGCTTATTCTCTAACTGATGGAACGTTGGCACCAACCCAGACCTGGCCTTCACGAGTTTCGGCCAGGACAGCCGACTGCCAGACAGACGTGTTCTAGGAAAGTTCCCGAGGTGACACCACCGAAGCTCAAGGTTCCTGCCCACAGTGATCTGGTGAAGCGTTGGAACTTTCACAAGGCTGATTGGAAGCGCTTTTGCCTTCGCACAGGTGAATCCATCGAGAGATTGCCACCTCCGGACACACCAGATATTGAGAGGGCATGCCAGGATTTTTGTGAGAGCCTACTTGCTGTGGCTAAACAATGTATCCCACTTGGCCGTCGGAAGAACTATGTGCCATGCTGGGACAAAGACTGTGAGACCCTCTATCGCTCCTTCATCCGAGCCCCAGCGGGGACTGACTTTGATACTGCCGCTTCGTCTCTACTATCCAGGCTCGGGCAGAAGAAGCAGGAGCGATGGGAGGAAGCTGTCAATTCCATCAACTTCTCACACTCTAGCCGCAAGGTGCGGAGAACCAACAACAAATTCAGTGGCAGGTCTGGACGCTCCTGTCACCAGTGCCCTGTCTCGGCAAACTCCATTGCCACGCAACTCGTGAAGAACGGGGCACACAGGACCGGGGACCGAGAGTTCACCAGGCTGGTCAACAAGGATCTGTCCGACCTATGGAAGCTTCCAACACCTGAGGGTCACAGTATTTCTGAACTGTTTAGGCCGGAGGAGCTTGCTGCTGCCCTCAGACGCCTGAAGCCAGGAAAGTCTCCGGAATTGGATTCCATCTTCCCAGAGTTCCTATACTCCACGCCAGATCGGCTCTCAAATCTTGGTTTGTAACTTCCTGAGTTCCTGCATGCGCCAACTCAAAATTCCAAAGATTTGGAAAAAAGCACTGATAGTTGCGATCCCTAAACCAGAAAAGCCATTGGGAGACCCAAAGAGCTATCATCCCATATCTCTGCTGTGTGTCGCCTTTGAAATCCTCGAGAGACTCATCTACGCTCGTGTTGAACCAATCATCGACCCACTGCGCCCTTGGTAGCAGGCGGGCTTTCGACACGGGAGGTCGGCCGTAGACCAGGTCACTCTGTTGACACAGGACATCGAGGATAGCTTTTCAGCTAGAAAGAAGGCCGGAGTTGTGTTTGTCGACCTCACAGCAGCCTACGACACTGTATGGCACCGCAGCCTCACCTGCAAGCTGCTGCAATTGCTGCCTGATAGACACATGGTCTGCATGATCATGAAGATGGTTGGCAATCGCAGCTTCACCCTTACAACCGGAAATGGCAAAAGGAACAGTTTACGACGCCTCAAGAACGGCGTCCCACAGGGTTCTGTCCTAGCGCCCCTTCAACACCTACATCTCTGACCTGCCAACCACCATCTCCAGAAAGTATGCATATGCAGACTATCTAGCAACCATGCATGCTGATGGAGACTGGCAGGCAGTGCAAAAGATGCTGACCAAGGACATGGCAACTGTAGGTGAATACCTGCAGACCTGGAAGCTAAAGCTCAGCACTACAAAAACGCTGTCGACAGATTTCCATCTTAACAACGAAATCCTGCCCTTGTGCTTCGAGCCCAAATGCCTCGGAGTAACGTTGGACAGGTTGCTAACGTACCGCCCACACCTTGAGTCACTTCGCAAGAAGCTGACATCACGCGTTGCGCTCCTGAGGTGGCTTCCTGGCTCCGGTTGGGGTGCTGGAGCAACAACTCTGCAAATAGCCACCCTAGCCCTGGTCCATTCAACTGCAGAGTACTGCTCGCCTGTCTGGTGCTGCAGTGCTCATACTCGCCTCATTGACCACACCATCAACAACGCCTTGCAAATTGTGACTGGATGCCTGCGTCCTACACCAGCGGACAGCCTTCCAACTCTCGCAGGCATCCAACCTGCTGAGCTTCGTCGCAGTGGAGCCACACTGTCTCTAGCACGCTGTGCCATGGAGCCTGGACATCTGCTCCACTCAGCACACACCCGCCCATCGAGTGCAAACGCACAGTGCCTCAAATCGAGACACCCATTTGTACCCCCTCACAACATCTCATCAGTTCACCTGACAACAACATACATGCGGTACCGTGGGTGGATCACCAATGGAAGGCGGAGTGGGTGGACAATCCCACAAGACTCTGCTCTTTCATCCCCGACAACGGCACCTACCCCCGGAATGACCCTTGCTAAAAGGGGCCTAGGCCCAGTTTAACCGTCTCCGCACCAGTGTTGTACGTTTCCGTTCCTGCTTGTACAAATGGGGTATGGCCTCCTCTGTCCTCCAATGTTCAATCCATTGACCTCCCCACGGACTGCATGACCTGACGGTTCTGGACGATTAGACAATCGAATGGCTCCTCCACACCTGCCCCGAGTTCCAGTGCGGCTAAGCAGTGGTTTGAACAACTAGCTCAAAAGAAGAAGAACATGGGCAATCACGCAAAGACAAAACTGTTTGCTAGTGATGGAGTCTCGAGACTTGGTCTCGGTCTTGAGAACGTTTTTCCCAGTCTCGGTCTCGAAGGTTTCGGGACTCGCCTCGGTATCGAAGGCTACAGGTCTCCGTCACAAGCCTTCTTACTTTGAATACTGCAACGATATGACTTTGGAAAAGTTCTGCATTTGAACGTGTTTATTGTCTGCTATATCTGAAGGTAAGAAACAACCAAAGCAGGTAGGAAAAAGACAAGAAATTCGAAACAATTTCAAAATCCAAGTGGTGATGACATTTTCTTAAAATTTTTTGAAAAATTTCGGCATAATCTACAAATTTTCTATTCTCGTATCTCGCTCTCGAACTTCAAGTCTCGAGTCACGATCTCAGATTTTTTGTTGTAGTCTCGCTTTCGGTCTCGACTGCATCTCTGCTATTTGCACCATGGTAGGTCGATGTGTTCCGAAAAAACACAAAAATGTGATGGCATACGATTGTTTATGACCAACATTCCAAACGAGAAAATTTATCAGTTGTTAGGTCATCTGATCTTCCAACTTTGACTTTGTTGAAATCCAGCCATTTTTGACAACTTTAGCTGCTTTGAGGATGAAAACATGACACAAAAATAAAAAGAATTTTAAATTAAAACATTTTCAAAATTGCAGTACCATTTTTGTGTCTATGCTGCAATGCAAGCTACCAGAGGCAGAGATGAGCATTGTACTGGACTTGGATTGGGCTGGATCCAGTCTATAGCAAATTTTGTTGAATTTGGATTGGATCTGTACTGTAAATCACTTCGACATTTAGGAACCGGACCGGATTTGGAGTGAGTTAATGGAAAAGAAATGAGGCATTTTTGTTGTGGAAAGGCAGCATTTTTCAAATATTTTGGACTTGGACTTCACATTTGAAAAATATTTTGGACTGTGGTTGGACTTGGATTGAGTTTTTAAAAATCAGGACTGGATCTGGATCGCAAAATATGACAGTCCGCTCATCTCGAAGCTACTTCAGAAAGTTGAACATTGCCAGCACTGCATATAGTGAATGAGTAGCCTACTTCAGCGTTGAACAACAACTTTTAGCACATTTGAAAGGTAACTTCGCTGTTGGTGTCATTTTTTCGCTGCCAAACTGCCTTTGAAAACTACCAAAACACACGAAAATGTTTTTGAAAGTAAATATTGCTAGCCCGTTATTTTGACATGGTTATGCTATTACAAATACTTGCAATGGTGAATAACAAATTGCATCAGCTGATTCACTTTGACAAGAAACAACAGTCTATAGGAAGATGTTATTTCAAAGTTGGGTGATCGATAACATATCTGTCTTTTCCACGTTGACCTAGGGTAAATCAACCTGATAGTGCAAAATGTTGGTGAAATACTGTTTCTTATTAACGGGAAACTATCGGATGTGATCAATCATCCACGTGTTGTAAGATGAATTTCTAACTTTTTCTTATCTTCCATGAAACTTTGTAGTTCCACAAAATTGTTTTGATATTGCTCAGAATGACAAACATCATACAGATTCTTGACGTTTTATGGTAATGCACGCGGTGGCGTAAATGACGGGGGGCAGAGGGGCGAATCGCACCAACTGGCAAGCTAAATGCAAAACCGGCCCCTACTAAGTTCATATTTTGAATTTAATATTCTTTTGCTTTTCAACAGGCAGTTGTTTTTCGCATTTTTTTGGAGAGCAATTCTGGTGATTTAGAGCTTAGTATAGTCATCCACAACCGGATTCACAAACATTTCTCAAGTTTTTTTCTGAGTTTTGGCTAGTGAGTCCCCTACAGTGGCCAATGGGCACCTTTCAGCTACGTTTTCCCCCTGGCACAGATCTCTAGTTACGCCACTGAACACACGTGGTGCTGGAGCTGCCGAAAGATCCCTGGTAAATGCTTTGAGTCATGAGAGCTTTTTGAAAAGCCGATTCACGCGCCATTATGTTTTCAATGAAAAACAATCACGCGTGGATCGCACACTCCACAGTTTTTTACACGTGTCACGCCAAAAAGTCCTTGTTTCGCACGATATCTCTTCGACAACTGCCACGGTCTCCAGCCAGTCTGGTTAAGACACCAGCCTATTACCGTGATGTGTTGGCTAATCTGATGTGCAACTGAGTGTGCACATGGTTTTGGATTTGGGTTGAATATTGGAATACGTTACGGTTATGGGTTGAATATGGAGTTAATGAAAAATATTTGAAATGAATGGATCAGGTTTGCAAAATTTCCATTTGTATAGCCTACCACCGTTCGCATTGAATGATTGATTGCTTTATTTGAGTTTGCTCATGCCTCATCACTGCTTGTTTTTTTAGCAAATTTCACTAATTTTAGTGCTGGTTGATTGGAAATTATGTTGTTATAGTCATTTCTTATTTGTTGGTAATCGTAATGTTGTTTGAAAATCCTCATTGAATAGCACACCCATTTTTAGGTGGAAATACTATAGGCTAAGTTTAGTTATTGTTTATCAAATATAAAATGGTGCAGATGATCAAATTACACTATTTCTAAATTGTAGGTAGACTGTGTATAAGAAACACCACAGTGGGAGTAGAGAATCTTTCTTGCAAAGCAAAAGACAATGTGTTTATTGTAGCCCAGTGCAAATTTCACAATGGAGACTGAAGGGGATTTTCATGATCTTCATTTAAATCAGTGGCTTTTAGAGCAAGTACAAGATCTGGGATTTAAAAGACCATCACCTATCCAGTATCACTGTATTCCTCCAATTCTGGAAGGTAAGTTAAGCCTGTGAAATTTTTTAAGAATATAATATGTGAGGGAACAGAATGAATTTAATCATTCCTAGTGTTTGTACTAAATTAACTAACCAGTAACCACTAGGGTCATTCCATATCCAGTGATCCAGAGCCATATACCTGACAGTGAGCAAAATACATGAAATGTCCTAAGCAGAAAGATGTCATCATTCTGATTTGAAAACACCTTGAATTTTTGTAATTAGACCAGTATTCGCAAAGTGCTGGTTGAAATTTGCAGTGTTCCCATTTAATATTTGCATATACTTTTTGTGAATTTCATGTTCTGACATAAAAACACCCTTGTGTTTTTTCATTTGTGAATATTTTAGTTGGAATTTTGAAGGAAGTGACTATGGATACACCTGGCATGACGCAATTCAAATCAAAAGGTCAATTTGTCATCCAAACAGCGTGTATCTCGTAGCCTAGGGGTTATGCGTTATGGCTGTTACGCCAATGGTTTTCGGTTTGACTCTCACCTTGCCGACTTTCGTTTTTTTTCTTTACTTTTTTTAAGGTTAGATGTTACCTTTAGGGGTTAGTGTTAGGTTAGGGTTGGGGCTACGGTTAGGGTTAAGGTTAGGTTTATCTTTTACGTTTAGTTCGTTTCTAATAAGCCTACTGCACTCTAGTCATATGTTACTGTTACATCACAGATGGCGTATGAATAAGTTTTCAAATTTCAAGATCCATAGGCATATCTGTAGCCACTGTCATATTTGAAAGAATGTGACAGAAGGTTTTTATAAAAATCGATCATTGGTACTTGAACTTGTGTACTTACGTAAATCAAACTTCTTTATTTGAACTTATGTAATTCAAGGTGAAGTAAGACACAGTTTTTGTGTGTGCTCATGCATGACCATATTTCAATTGCTTATAACTCGAAAAAGTCAACTGGTATGAAGTTGAGGTCAATGTTTAGCTGAACACCAAATCAGAAAATAATGATAATAAACTTGTTGGTGCATTCATTGCTATGCACTGACAATGAATTTATCCATGAAACCAATTTTTTTAACTAAAAACTTAAAATTTTGACTTTGTGATTTGCAAATATTGACTTTATTTTGACCTATAAATTGTCAGCGTTTGCGACTGCCAAATAATTCAGCCTTAGGTGGTGAGATGAAACCAGAAGCATCAGCATAGTTATGCACTCTGCTTCAAAATGTAAAAAATTTGGTTGTTTAACTTTGGGGATGATATATTGATAAGTACATTAACACTTTAGAAGCTGGTTTAAATCAAGCTGTTCGTGCCAAAACAACTGGATCGCACGTGGCTTTGCACACGCGTAACTCAGGCACCGAAAGTGGTAGAGAGCTGTTCAAAGGCTCAAAAGATGCAGCAAGTCTTCTCGTCTGCACTCGAAAAAAAAGTTTTGGTTGGGGGGTGCGGATTTTTTGTGAGTGATGTCATAAGTGGAAGACTTCTAGGCCACCTTGGCCACTTCACCTGGCCCTGGGCCCAAACTGTTAGATGGTAGTATTTCGCTGAAGTTTTTATTAGAAAGTAGGCTGTAATCCTCGTCTCTTTTGATACTTTGGATGACCTGCTGGGGTTTTGGTTCAAAAGTTGTGATGTAAAGTAATAAAAATATTTGACTAATTAGACAATTAATTGATTTGTTTATTTTAGATAATAACTTTTGAACCAGAAACGCTAGAAAGTCGATCGAAGGCTCGAAAGACTCGGACTCAAGCCTAGTTTCTAATAAAAATTTCAGCGAAATACTTTGGCCTAGCGGTTGGGCCCTAGGCCAGGTAACATGAGCCAAAATGACCCAAAACTACTTCACTTATGACATCACTCACAAAAAATCCACAATCCCCAACCAAAATTTTTTTTTCGGGTGCAGACTAGAAGACTAGCCAATCCGTTTAAGCCCTTGAACAGCTCTCTAGCGCAATTGGCGGAGGAGCTATGACGTTGGAAAGGCAACCGAAAACTGCTGGTTTTAGGCCGAAATCTTGGAACAATACATTCATAGACCAGCTCTCAAGTGTTGATAGAGCACCCTCGGGAATAGCAAACCCTGCTCTAATAAACGGTTGCTCTTTTATCCGATGAGAACTTTTTGCAATAAACATAGGGTGTCATTCACACTACGGGTTCACCAATACACATATCATTATGAGGGTACTGTATTTTATTCTTGTTATGAGCACTGTACACAGTACTGTAAAAAGAAAAGTTACTGTATTTTTGCAACATTTTTGTCATAATGTATTGCACAACAGCTGTTGTGGTGGACACCATTCACTCTTGCCCCTCTTCAGCACAAAAGAACTGGTCAATTTTTTATTGTTTTACTTCATTTTTGCATTAACTGTGTGCAACCATGGTGCTGCTACACATCTAACTGCTCGAATAAGCGGTTTGCTCTATAAACTGATGCTCTATTAAGCGGTTTCCACTGTGCAGTACTTGCCTTACGAAAATAATATGGGTAGTCTGGAAATGTAGTATTGAGAATCGTTATATAGCTGACTTTTAGTAATAATAGTTAAGCCACAGTGACCCACACAAGTGAATCATCACATTTTATTTGCACAAGAAAACTAGTTTTGTGTCTTACACATCTTCAGTCCTGTGCAGCCAGTAAAAAAGTTACTAGTGAATGTTGACATTGTAACAAATTCTGAAAAACTACGTACTGTTGCTAAGAACAATTCACAAGAGCAAAGCTGACTTTCCTAGCAAGAGTATAGCTGACTTCCTAGGATTTTTGACTTTCTGAACCTTTCTTACACATCCGAAAGTTTCCAGCATGTTTGCCAAATAAATTTGAACTTTATGATGGCACCCTGATAAGACACTTTATTGGCTTTGAATATTTTTGTAACCTAACTTGTTCTTTTCACAATCTTTGCTGAACCCTATGGCACCCTTTGATATTCTTGTATCGTGGTTGAGAATCACTGTTAAATAGTCTTAACAATGATGCATGACATGTGTTGTTCTCACATAAAACTTGTTTATGTATGCATAAAACACAAAAAGTTCAATGGTGGTTGCCCAAATACTTCTTTATTTGAAAAGTTCGCCTGTTGAATCAAAAACTCTTTAACATCTGTTGCATTCATTTATTATTGTAACATTGGGCTGAGGACTCAGGAAAGGTGTATGGAAATTAATGTTCCAAGTGACTCCAACTGTTCACAGCTTTTATAAAATTCGTATAAGCATAAAAGCAAGCATATCATACCAAATAATCAGACTTTGATATGTGAAATGTTTGTCATTGCATAAATAAGAATGAAATCGTTATTTTGCTATCTCATTTGCAGGCAAGGATTGTTTTGGTTGTTCAAAAACAGGAAGTGGGAAAACAGCTGCTTTTGCTTTGCCCATCCTTCAAAAGCTTTCAGAAGATCCATATGGTGTATTTTGTCTTGTTTTAACTCCTACAAGGGAATTGGCGTATCAGATTGCAGACCAATTTTCATTATTGGGAAAACCAATTGGTCTGCGTCATGCAGTTATAGTTGGTGGAATGGGTAAGATAATTATTATGAATGCATCTTTCGTACAAAGCAGGCAAGTTACCTATGGTTTTGTTGAAGTATGAGTAATCAATTACAAAGCTAAGCATGTTTAAATAAGTGTTTTTTTAAACATGTGTAGAGTTTTTTTGAAGTTGTTGAACTTTTACTTAAGACTATGGCTTGCTATTGCAAGGGATGTACCAGAAACAAGATTTTTATTTCCAGCCGCAACCAGATTTATTTTAATGTTTTGTTTTGTCTGTGCTGTTGTTCAAAATGCACTGAAACACTTTAAGCTAAAGCAGTCATAGATTGTATCCTGTGGAAATGTAGCTTTCAAATACAAGATTTGGAGGGCAGGCATTTTGTAGAAAGTGTTTTGATTTATGTGAGACAGCGAACAAAACTTCTCTATTAATAAGTTTTCACCAGTTTGTTTCAATCACATGTGGGAAAACTGTTTGAGTTGCAGACTGCACTGTCTTGTAAAATTTGACATCAGGTCATGTTGGGAACAGATGGATGACTTGTTGTGAAAACCAGTATAAATGAGATGTAAATGTTACCATGCACAAGGTACTTTACAGAAGACAAAGCATGATGATGTACTATGCAAAGGTTACTGGATAAGTGATTTTATAAATGCATTTATTTTACAACTCAGCAAAGAAAGTCACTTTGTACATTAGTGGCAACTAGCAACAGTGTTGCTAACTTCACTTTCTAACCAGTGCATCAGAGTCTGGAATTAGCTTTGTTGTGGCATTTCTCAGTATAAATCTGTGGTGTTGGTCAATTAACTTTGATTTATGACAAGCTTTGTTCATGACACGAAGTGTCTGCCCACAAACAGAAGTTGAGCCAAGCAGATCATGCATCTTATGTGCCATGTTCTGGAACTTTGGAAATTGATAGAAAAAATGGATAAGGTTTATTAAAATTTGGACTAGTTCAGCAGGCTGGATTGAAAGTTATAGTTTGTCCTTGTCTGTTTTCAATTAACCTTGCTATATATTACAATAAAAATACCCTGTTTACCAGTATGTTACATTATCACAAGTTATTTGCTAACAGAAAAAAGTTGAAAAGTAGTAAACATTTTCAGCTAGTACTGGAATCAGAAAGAAATCCCAATCTAGTGGAATTTCTTTCCTGCTGTTCAATTTTGCTTAGTGCTGAGTAGTGTCAGGTACAAGCCTACAGGCAAAAACCTTGAAGGAACCTTGTATGACATTTAGTGCATAACTTTCCATCAAATGACCTGAAATGCCAGGCGTTGTTTTTGTGGTTTCACTTCATTTCAACGTTATTTTTTATCAGTGCAGTGCATTATTGCTTTCTGTTTAAGTGGAACGGGAGTGTAGACCTGCATTAGATTTGTTTTTTTTTCTTCTTATACATCAACTTGTTTCATCACTTGCTAAATCGGTTTATAGAACAAAATATCATTTTTTTATTATTTTGGTAACAGGTGTGAAGAATTAAAAAATTTCATCAATTTTTGTTTAGTCAGGTCAGTGAGCAGACCCTATTAGCCATATATGTCTACAATTACAAAAAAGGATTTTATGTTTGCAGATATGATAGCGCAAGCAGCTGAAATGAAGCGTAAACCTCATATTGTTATTGCTACACCAGGAAGACTAGCTGATCATTTTAGAAGCTCTGAAGCCAACTTCAAGTTAAACAAAATTAGGTGGCTTCTTAATGGTTGCAGATAATAGATCTTTGAATGCAGAAGTTTATAGTTGATTATTTATGTTTTTTTTTCAGTACGTACATCTAGTATGTTATTTATCAAAAGGTAAAACAATTAGTGTATCACAAAGTAGTCTGTAAAACCTAGCTAGTTGTTTGGGTAAAGTTGTACAACTGACTTGGTTTCACGGACTGTAACTATATCTCTGTTAAACCTCACATAGTCTTCTGAAACTGCTTTTTAAAAATCAATTGTGTGTTTCTTTAAAAATACAAATTAGATACTTAACAACATTGTGCTCTCTTAACCTCCTGAATGTACCAATATCAGATTCTTGGTGCTTGATGAAGCAGACCGTTTACTAGACAAACTGGATGGTGATTTTACTGAAGACTTGAATGTAATTTTTCAGTCATTGCCAAAAGAAAGGTAAGGTGTAGGATGCATTCCCTGTTCCTAGCAATCTTTTCTTCCTAAAAATGTGCTACTTTAGTCCATGTAACTAGTCTTCCAAATCCGAGTTGTGTTTTAGTTTTTCTCAGTCAATAGTGTGGAACATTTATAATTCGAAACAGCATTTGGAAGGCAAACAAGCATGTAGTCTGTTTTTGAGGTAAACAAGCAAACTTATCCCCAATGTTTTTATAACTGGCTCAGGCTGAACTATAACTTATTACCCCCCTTTGACATGTATTTTCTGTTGTATCTGTTTCTTCTTTAGATTTGATGAAAGGTAACAATAAAATGCTGGAAGTTTATGAAATTTTGACACAAAGCAATATATATCTAATCAAACATTATTTTGACTTAAGGTATGCGATGTGAAAACTGGCACTCAGTTTGGTGCAGGCATAATCTTTGAGCTACTTTGCTGGATCGTCCAATGAGATTATATTGTTGAGCTGAGAACGGTTTATAGAATAGGACTGGGCAAGATTTTCATGAGTACACATGCAGAGTCTTAGCTTTGTTGGATGGCTAGTCTGAAGGAATGTTAAATTCAACAAGCCAAATCCTTAACTTTTTGTTAGTATGAAAAATACGTTGCTGTTCACATTCTGAGGCAAGTTGGTTACATGTCTTCTTCCGGGTGGTTATTACGGACTAGCATTGGTCATTGTCCCCCACCTAAAATTGATTGACTTGCTGTTGCCTAAATAAATAATGTTGTAACAGGTTATCCCACAAACAAAAAAGCTAGAACACATTCATTAGTGACGTGATTTTTCGAACTGGTAGTAGTTTTTGACCTGCGCGACACTAAATCGTGATGTAGACAGTAATTTTTCTTTTATGAAGTGAATGCTGGTAACGACTCGGAAAAGCATGCAAGACAGTTTCTGCAGGCAAACCACGGATAGTGATGAGTAATTTAGGTTGTAACCATATTATAAAACTTAAAAATCCTTTTCCAACAATGCAAATATTTGTCACTGTTCGCTGAGGGTTCGGTAAAACACGGTGTCATCGACAAAAATCCTGGAAAGGCTGTTTGTTGAAGTTGCTTTGGATCATAAGGAAGTAGTTGCCGTAGAGGAAAATGGTGTAAAATCATTGTTAGGATTTTCGACCTTGTAAACGGTGCGTCTAAGTTGACATGTTGGTGAAACTTTAACCTTCACAAAAACGAGATGATACCGTTTTTACACACATGTCACAGTTATGGGGAAATACAAATACGAGTCTCTGTTAAAATGTTTGATACCAGCAGTCGATCTAAGGCAATTCTTGTTTGTCCATCCGAATCTCTGCCTTAAGCACTGTTTCATCGCTAGAGCGTTTCTAAATATTTGTTGTACAGTATCTGTCAAATCAGTTAAAAGGAAAAAAGTAAACATGAGGCCCAGTGCTACGGGTCTTCTCACTGATGACTACCTTGTGCGTAAGATAAAACACTAGCTTTCACGTGTATAGCAAAACTATGTTTCTCTTAATCGCCAGGCCCTCCTTTTTATTTAATGAAATGCATTATATCATTTTCTTGCGCATGTACGCGATGTTGTGTTTGTGTTGTTTTGTGAGCGCTGTAGTGTTTTTTACGATTTTTGTTGCAGGCAAACACTTATGTTCAGCGCAACGTTAACAGATACTCTGAATGAAGTAAAACAGTTGTCGACCAAAAAGCCGTTTTTCTGGGAAGCAGAGAGCAAGTTCGTGACTTTTAATATTTCATTGTTTGTCCAATTCAGTCCAAGAAGAACGCTTTTGTCTTCGAAAGCCTTGGCTGTTTGTCCATATCACAACAAATGTGTAGTTGCTGTGGACTCAATAAAAATATCTAATTCCAACAGTTATCGATAGAGACGTCCTTAAAAATTTAATAAAGGCTGACGTTACACTGTTTGTTAGCAATTTCCTTTATTAGCTGGACTCATTCCACCTATCTCAGTGAGCGAAAGCGCGAAAGTTGCAGTTTTGAAAAAGCCTGGTGTGTGGTACGTAAAAAATTTATACGCGATAGCAATAGGATCACAAAAAAGGTTAGTGATCGCCTTGTAAACTCACATTGTTGTTCGTAGTGAAGCGGCTGCGTCGTCGCGAAGTTATACAAATTTTTCGCCGCTGTCGCTTTGCGGGAAACGTTGAACTTACATGATCGACTTCTTGAGCGGTTATTTTCACTGTCTTCGGGACAGCTGCGACGGCAGTTGTGATCGGTATCGAGTCATTTGCGTGGTTTTGGCGGGAAAGAAAATATCCTGTTGAATGGTAGCGACCAGTTTTGGTTACTTTTAGAATGAACGAACAGCAATCCCGAAACGAGATATGTATCAGAAATGATACTTGAAACATACCTTGTTTTTTTGTTGATGCCGCATCACATTTTTCCTGGTCAAACGCCCGCGCTTCGCTCACTGGATCTTGCCCACGATGAAAACAGTTGTTACTGAAACGTCAATTGTCTATAAAAGTGCGATTAAGCGATCGCGCCAGAAGTCGGGAACTGTAATGTCAGTAATTCGAGAGGTGTTTTAGTTGAAGTTCGTAAAATTCTTCCCAATTATACAACTTCGGGGCTGGAAGTTGACCAAATGGTGAATTTATAACTCGGAATAGTTGATCAGCTCTCTCATAAGTGTTAATAGTTGACATTGGCACGGCAAAACATTAGCGCGGCGTTTCTTGGATTGCAGGAAATAATTTGTGACTTGAAGCCTAGAGTATCGGTTATCAAAATATTTGAATGACAAGGTTTCACCAAGTGGTCTTGCTTCTATTTATAAAACGTAATATCCGCCTTAATTTCTGCTCAACAGAGTATCAACTGTGGAACAGCTGGATCAGCGTTATATACTGCTGCCTGAGCATATCAAAGACGGATACCTTGTTTACGTTTGCAAGGATCTATTGGAGAAGTATCCTAATCATTCGATAATGATCTTCACTAAAACATGCAGGTTTGTCACCAGGTTTCAATTTGTTGCTTAAGTAAAACTCTTGCAAAGTGAGCTTGTCATTGTGAATAAATCGCACACAGTGTAACGTATCTACGCTAGTAATTTCGGTTTGGTCCTTCAACACTTGAAAATATGTTCGACGTTAGGTGTATGGCTGTTCTTTCTGTGCCATACATTACATGTTCTATGTGTGGTCCACTCAGCTTGTTTTTATGTGCATAGTTGTATGAAAATGGCGTGAATGGTTTTATTGTTTTATCATATCTCCCGAGTTTGTATCCTAAATGAGTCGCCATTAGAAAGCGATCTACTCGTGAGAAAGCGATGTACTACTTCAGCTGCCATTAGAAAGCGGTTTACTATTTACACCTAAAGTGCTGTGAAGATGCTTCTTATAAATGATTCAACCTATATGTACTTGTGTTAATCTCATTAACCGACATCGTTGTTTAAAGCAAAAGCTATGTTTTATTTAGATGCTGTTTAAAATTGCAGAAACTGCCAGGTGCTGGGAATGCTTCTCCAAAAAGCTGGCTTCGAGTGCGTGGTGTTGCACTCGTTGATGAAACAGCGTCACCGACTTGCTGCGCTCGCAAAGTTTAAATCCAGCAATATTCGTTTGCTTGTTGCGACTGACGTTGCTGCTCGGGGCTTGGATATCCCTGTTGTCCAGGTAAGCGTTGTATTCCTACAGCCAGGCCTGCTGAGCTCATGAGAAACTGCGCGGAAATGCTTTGCTTCGAGGAAGAATTTTACAATGAATTTTGCAAGAGTTTACATTCCGCTTCGCTGTTGTAAATTTGGAATGATTGCTGAGAATCGCTGTGTGGTTCAGTGTTGTATAATCTCCACTAAACAGCTATAGTCCAAGATCAACGTCGCTGGAATCCAGTATGAGACCAAGTCTAACCGAGGTCGATGACACGATTCCAAGACTGAGCCCAGTCGTTCACTGCTGGACTTGAGTTCAAGTCTTGAGTCCACCACTTCCGATACTGGAAAGTTGGTTGCAAAACTATAGCACTATAGTTGGCAAAAGCACATTTTGTCAGATAGATGAACTTTGGTTGTGTGCATGTGAGGACGCCACCCCTCGCGATGATAGATCAGCGCATTTTTAGGCAGAACTGAGTCGCAAAATTGTTAAACGAATTAACGTATCTTGCTTAACTCTTCAACAACAATTAAAATTAAAAAATATGCATTCCTCAAAGCATCAAAATCTCCACACTGATAGGACATTTCTAAATACATTTCGAGTGGCATCAAATGACTAAAATCAGTGAAATGTTACGGAGGTGTAGCAAGGGAGATGACGTATGCTCCGGGCGGAACCTTTGTGAGACACGCAAAATCGTGTCTCAAGGACTTAACGGCAAATACTATTTACAACCGCACGCTTTAAAAATATGAATGCGTCTTCCAAGTCACAAAAAATATTTTTCGTTGATTTTCGACAAATGTACCTGAATGTTACCCGTTGATTCGTTACCATCGTATGGTTGAGCTATTTTTTCTGATAGATTAAAAGAGGGCTTTAATCCAAAAGTAGTCTGATCAACGCGGGGTCGTTCTCGCCGGGGATTCACCTTAGCACTAAACGAAGCAAAGCAGTCAGCGGCAATAAAATCAGATTTTGTTCAGTGGTGCCCCTGCGTATTTCCCAGTTTATTCCTGCTCATTCTTAAACTGTTTACTGTTACGACTTATGCATCATAGATTTGAAACACTTAGTATGGCCTAAGAGGTGAGCAGAAGCAGCTGTGACTCGTAATAATTTGTAGTGACTGAGTGCTGTATTTTTTTACTAAGATAAAGTGAACGAAAGAGTTGCGACGGACAGGTGCCATATGTGGAGGTGTAAAATAGCGTTGTTTGTGCAAGAAACAATTTTATCAGGCAAAGTTGAGTAGTTTGATGTGGCTATCGAAGTCATGCAACTTGTTGCAATGATGCAAAAGAATCAGCTCTGAGCATTGCTGAAAATGTTGCATAATAACATACGTCAGTGCAATGATGTAAAGGATTCGATTTAAATGATGAATATTTTAAGAAGTTATTTTCAACATCTCGTGATACGCTGTTAATAAAATCTTTAACAGTTTCGCGTCATGCTTCAAGCATGTAATCTTGTGCATACAAACAAGCGATGAAGCAAAAGAAATTTTGAGCATTTGTGACAATGCTGTATAATTTGTCAGTGATGCCAGTGATGTAAAGATAACGTGGTTAATAATTACTGCAGAAATGTTTTCCAACCACTTATGAAACACTATTAATAAAATATTAAGCAGTTTTGCTTCTTTTATACATGTAAACAAATAGAATCATTGTCATGCAGAAACGACCAAGATACGCAGTATTTAGATATTTTACTGAGGACGTAGCTGATTTCGAAAACAAACAAATTGATAAAGTAAATTTTCACAAAAAGTGTTTAAGTACCACATGTCTTGTGTTGTGTGGTAACGTGATTGCAAGCAGTCTATCTTTTGAGCTCGAACCTCTTGCTTTCAGTGGTTCAAAGCAAGTGGGCAACTTTCGATGTCATTCAGGGTTTTTCAAGGTGTTTTAGGGACCCGAGTCGGGTCCCTAGAATCAGAGAAAATTATCAAGGGAAATATCTGAACGGAAACTGCAATCAATATTATGGAATTTAGTCGGAAATTTTTCGGCTTCCTTCAGATCTATACCATACCGGGTACCTAACATTTTTCATAAAAAAAACTGTCATTTGACCTTTTGGCTTTGATGACTTTCCCTTTAGTGGAAATCGTAATTTTAGAAAAAAAGCGCTGATGCTGGATTGCCTTGTGCTTTGTTAAAATTAGGGCAAGAAGCATAATCAGAAAGCCAGCGAACTCGTTGCAGAGCCATTTCCAACATCTAGCAGACAGCTAATGAGTAAAGATCGAGTCGTTTGCTAGCAGTGGGGCTATATCAGCAGTTCTCAACCTTTGATCCTCCGTGGCCCTCTTATCTAGACCCTTGACATCTGCTGTGACCCCCTGCCCTGCAATAAAAAACGTAGATTTCGTTTTAACGTATAATGTAAGCCGGTGAAGGCTTCTGCTCGTGTCTGCCCAGCGAAGAATTCGTGGCCTCCTGGGCGGCCACCGGCTCCCGGTTGATCAACTACGGGCTATATGTTGCATTTCGGTCACTTTCTGCTGTTCGTTCAAGATTAATTCTGCATGCAATGTGCGTCTTCATAAGTTTTTACACTTATACCGAACAGAACCGAACGCGCAGTTGGAATTATTTTTAGACAGTTTGTACATCTGCTTGCTAGATTTTTGGAAAAGTGTATGATGCTGAAAACGTTTAGAAAAATCCTATTGACACTTTCAAGTTGCATAGACATCCGCTATTGTGGTGAACAGAGTCGGAGGAAGGACCCACCGGCTGGGGAACAATGGTATAAAGGGGGCCCTTCACATCTGACTGAGGACCTTTGTTAGAGCCAAAGTGCTGCTGCGGTTGCGTGGGATGAAACAACGGCAACTGTAACAACTGAAGAACATCGATTGTTTGACGTTGACAACAGAGGCGCGGGAGGGGTGATAAAGGGCTGTGCCCCCCAAATTTCTAGCATATCTTAACGTTTTGTGCTTCGAGACGTGGTGTCCCAAACCAAATAGTTGCTTGCGAAATGCAAAATATTTGCCACCCCTGAAAAAGTTTTGCGCTGGCTACGCTACTGATTAACAAGGTATTGTTGTTGTCATTATAGGGTTTATGACATTATAGCATTGTTATGTTACAGATCACTGAATACACCATAAGTTTGAAATTGAGCCTTTAAAAATAAACACGGGCCTTTATTTACGGCTGAAAGGGGCTTGGGGCCATCATAATGAAAGTTTAGCGATCACTGCTGTACACAGTACTGTTGAACGGAGCTTTAGCAAGTTAAAGTTAATCAAAACGTTTCGCAGATCAAATATGACTGATGAAAGATTAACAAATCTGGCAATGATATCTATTGAAAGTGAAACTGCAAAAACATTAGATGTGATCGAGTTGATAAAAGCATCTGCATCTTTGAAAACTAGGAAAAAGTCATTTTCCTAGCTTGAAACATAGCAAATGCTAAAGTCTGTCTGCTTTATATGTTGTGTTGATGCTGTAGAAATGTTTTTAAAAACATTTGTTAAAATAAATTGACGTTTTGGTTGATATGAAAATTATGTATTAAATGTAAAAAATCGTATATTGGGGGCCCCAAGGTCCAGGCTTGTGGAGGCCTAAACCACGTACCACCGGCCCAGATGGTGAAGTTAGGCCAGTGGTTCTCAACCGTTTTTGGCCCAGGGACCATCTTTAAAAAAAAATATCCGATGGATCACTTTGCTGTGCTGACAGCTCATGAACAACTAGTCGAAAGTGTTTTGCAGATAGGTTTTTATCAAGGATTTATGAAACTCTCTGTGGACCACTAGAAATTCCAGGTGGACCACTGGTGGTGAAAAAGCAAGTTGTTGTTGTTATGGAAATGAAAGTCTAAACTGCCTATTGCGTGTGTTCAGCTTTATGTGCTTCAATCACGTGGAGCTGAGTAGTTACAGACTTTGTTGGGTTGCTGTGGTGTTGTAGGCGATACCGGATTGCTCATTTTCACATACAAAATATAGCTGCAGTTGAAGTTGCTGGGAAGTGCAGAAGTTCCCAATAAATTATAAATTTCTGTCGAAACCAGTTCTGCAACTTAATTCGGCGCGTCCCAGTCCACGAACCTAAGTCCTTTGTGAAGGACTCGAATAGTGGTCCAATCAAGAAACTCCGAGTCCAAAACCATAGAAACTGTAGTCTCGAGTCCGGACGCGAAACTGCCCAACGCTGTTATGCATATTTCCTGAAATGTAGCTGTTCATACTCGCTTTAGTTTTTCTGTGCATTTCGAGATAAATACAATGGCAGTCTGATTTCATGGCAACTGCTGGTTTCGGCATTATGAGAGGCGAAAAGTGTGACTTTTCTATGAAAGGTTTCTGGCTTTTGCAGGTGGTCATCAATCACAACATACCTGGTCTGGCAAAAAACTACGTGCACAGGGTTGGTAGGACAGCACGTGCTGGCCGCAGTGGTCTCGCAATCTCTCTGGTGACACAATTCGATATTCACCGAGTGGAAAGTATAGAAGAACATATTAGTATGTCGATGTTATTTACTTGTTGGTGCGATCATGGTGTTCCTTTATTAAAAGAAACGGCTGTGTTCGTACAAACGTTGATTTATATTTTCAAGTGCTTCATTTCAGCGTCCATATTCGTTGTGTAATTTCTGTATTGTACCCGAGATTTAATCTTTGAAGGTAATGATAACTTTGATAAAATATTGACGATCGAGACTTTTTCATCAATTCCTCCCTGCAACAAAAGCAATAAAATAACCTGAACGTTGTTCTTGCTATCAGCAATTGCCACACTAGTGGCGTGACTTAATTGTGTCCATATGAAGACGCCCGTTGGATACTTCGCTCCAGTTTAGTTTGGTCAAATGTATTCGTTTCATTTTGGTTTATTTGAACTCAACGATCGATGTCACTCAAGTCAAGTTAGCGCATACGAAAATTTTGTTGCGTATATTTTGTCTTGCTGTTGCCAGTCCCGCTTCACACACGCTTGTCTTTGTCCATCCTCCCAGCTTCAGATACAGGGTGACCCAAAAAGATGCGTACCCATATTTTGTTCGATAAAAAACCCATTTTTTAACGAATGTCTTTTCTGTTGCAGGACGTGA
>JGI24158J21664_10002359_pt1 | contig 22769 bp, 12 predicted proteins | sample Ectturendosymbi3_FD_21664 | JGI IMG/M metagenome (IMG submission 21664)
TGTTGGTGAAAAACTAAGAAATAAACATCAATATTCTGATCGCTAAGGGGGGTGCTTGAGCCCCTTCAGCACCCCCCCTGGCTGCGCCTTTGATTAATAGCTCTGGTTTTGCTGCAAGCCTTCGCGGAATCAGCCAGCTGGGCTTGCTTATAGCTTTTTGCGATGATTCAGCTTTGCACATATCGGTCATCAAGTAACTAGTCTCCTCAAAGGTGTCAAACAAGTGAACCAATAAGAAATTTGCTTGATTAATTCGCCCAGGTCATCTTTGTGGGGATTGGTTATGCTACGAATAACTATTTCTCAAAATGGAAATCTTCAGTTACATGGATTAAGTTATAGTAGCGTAACCTGGCTGCCCTGCAAAACCTTTCAGGTGATTAAGGGCACCTATGATGCTGGCCAACTAAGTCAAGTTGAGAAGAAAATTTGACCCCTTGAAGTGTTTCAAATACCAGTGGTTGTAATCTTGCAGAAACTTGGATATTTCTGCACTCAAAGCAAAAACACGAGTTATCACCTTTTTCCGAGACAGCCAACGAACTTCGGAAGGGTAGAGAAGGACTAAGAATTGCGAGTTCGTTTCTTTATACAGCTGCATGAAAATTCGATGATTGAAAGTACCCCTCACATTGAAAGCACCCCTCACATTGAAAGTACCCCTCACATTGAAAGTACCCCTCAAATTGAAAGTACCCCTCACATTGAAAGTACCCCTCACATTGAAAGTACCCCTCACATTGAAAGTACTCCTCACATTGAAAGTACTCCTCACATTGAAAGTACCCCTCACACGTGATTTTCAGTTTTAACAACAATTTTGAGAGCTTAGGCGCGCGTTGGAAGCAGCATTTTTTATAAGAGTGCATATCTGGGCAACATGCAATGTGTGAAAGCATAGGCGTAGCCAGTGGGGGGCTAAGGGGCCATGTCCCCAAATTTCAAATTTCTAGCATATCGTGTCGTTTTGTGCTTAGAGAGGCGATGTCACCAACAAAATACTGTTGCAAATATTTCCCCTCAAAAGGTTGGGCTGGTTACGTCGCTGCGTGAAAGTAATGTGTGGAGCGTCACTTTCAATCAAACTATTATAGATAGGTAAACTATGATGAGATTGAGAGTAATACCTTGCTAACAGTAAAAACAATGGAACAAGATTGCAATGGAAATTATTGCATCACAGAAATGATTTAAGAGTACTGTACAGTAAGGTGTGTCATGATTAGTTTGCTGTGATCGCAACCGCGCTTTTATTACTCATGCTTCAGCCAAAATCTGCTATGCTGAACGCTTACTGATGTATGACAAGGGCAGCCATGTTACGCTAATTTGATACAATAAAGTGAAGGCTGTTCTGTTTTGACAAATAGTTATTGACACAACATAACGAAAAACGTTTGCTTAATTTTGTAATTCATAGGACCTCTGTCCAAGACCTGAAACGGCTCCATAGAACCCAGGTTAAGAAAGAACCACTGATCTGCACTTTCCTAACTGGTGACAGACGGTTCATTAATTTGTGACGGAGATGTTTGTATCAGGCCATCACTGAAGTACGGATCGTGCGCGATAGCACCACACAGCAACTTTGAAATCAAAATACGTTTGCCTATCAACAAGGTCAAGCCACTCAGCGAAATTTTGAAGATGACGTACTTTATAACGATGAACCTGAAACAATGAAAACGCAGTAAAATAATGGGGGTCCTTTGTATGTCGGAGACAGACCCCTTAAAATTAGCGAGGAGGTCAGGGACCCCGCCCCTTTGTCCATCCTCCCACAGTTTTATGTCATTTTCGTCATTTTCAATAAAATGCTGTGCAAAAGAGGAAAGAACCAACAACAGTAACCTGAAAAATATGACTCAACCACTGGAAGATTCAGAAGGAAATGCCTTAGTTGTGCATCGAGTGATTGAACAGGAACAAGGTTCCCCCCAGATCAGAACTAACGGCTAAAGGACAGTCGGTCATCCTCGATAAATAGTAAACAGAAAATACTCCTAATTTTTTTTCGGAAACAAGCTCTCACTATGTATAAAATTTCTGCATCATTGAAACTGTCTCGAAAATCTTGTGTTATTAGTTCTGTGAGTAATATTTTTTGTCTCAACTAACGTATCACCCTTGAAATAATTTTATCGCAGCTAATCTGTTGCAGATCAATCAACATTTATGATCTTTAAAAACTTCGCAATTTTTCACTGCCAGGGGAGGGTTACTCTCGAGGGGTTGTTGGAAAAGCAGTCCTAGTAAAAGCATCAAAACGATTTCTTATAGTAAACGTATGTCAACAGTTCATGAAAAGAGTACACATGTCTGATAAATTCAAAAACACCAAATTTTTTCTTGTGTGGAATGTAAGCTTTGCGCACAACTTTTAATTTTTCAAGAGCGTGCAGAGATGTTTCTTAATTTTCCATTGTATTAGAAGTTGCATGCATGTTTTTACTAAAATGTGCTTAACACATGGTTTTGAAATCATTGCTGTCAAACCATGTGCTTGCAAAGTTTATCTAAAATGCTAAGCGTTTTCAAGAAATGTCGGTTTGAAGTTAACATACTGGATTCCATTTCAGCCAGATTTGCAGCTTTTCACAAAACGATCACTTTTAGGTTGTAGACGATCTGGCATCATAACGATTCTTTTAACTGCACGCAAGCCGACATGTTATTTCAATACTCTTTCTTCACTGTCGTGCTGTCAAGGAGCTTTGCTTGCCTTGTCCCCGAAGCGTCACGTCGACATTCTATCGCTGATTTGGGAGTTAAAAGTGGGTCTCACCAGGAACATTTTTTCTACAAAACACGAGATGTTCGTATGGAGTATAAAGCAAGAACAAAGGATACTGCTAATATGTTTTCTTCATTTTGTCTTTTTCTTCGAAAACAACAATAAATTTAAACCAAATTTATCAATATATTTTAACAAAGTTACCACAAAGCCATTTCCGAAATAACGCGTTCATTCCAGTTGAGTTTCGGGTTCTTACTTTTTGTGCGATTTTGCCAGATATGTAATCTTTAACTTGTTACCGCAACACATTTTGGTAAATGCTTCCGTGTTTTCTGGATCTGTTCCTATTAGTGCGGTCAATGAGACGCAAACTACTGTTTGTTTACAAAACCTTTGTTTGCTTTTCTCAGATTCACTCAAATTTCGGGAAAAACGTCAAAATCATCCGGTTGAATCCCTTTCGGAAATACTTGTGGACAATGTGCGTTCAGCTCAAATTTACGCATATTTTTCAAACAGTTGATCTGATAAAAGACCAGTTTGAGTATATCACTGTGTCCGCTGTCTATCTTGACCTTGAGGTAATTACAATTTAAGTATTGCCCGTTGCAGTTCTGATCGCCGCTATTTTCATTTTTATCACGTTTGTTCATCACAAAACATGTTTTGCCGCTTTTGTCAGAATAATGGAAATACCACGCTTCTTGTTTTAATGATGGAGAATTCGAGAGCTACGAATAACAATATAACCATCTCTAAAAAACAATCTCTGCATTATTATTAATGTTGCGGTATTTACGTAAGTCTTTGTCCATCAGCTTCACACATCCAATTTATAAAACATTATCTCAAATATTGTTCAAAAGGGGCACAGTGCTTACGGGTGTTTTCATTTTATTGATCGTTTTCATTTATATTATCATGAGTTCAGTTTACGATTCTCTTAGGCATGTGTTAAGAAAGTGAATTCACGATTCTCTTAAGCATGTGTGGGTGTCAAGAAAGTGAACTTCCAGTTTCAGCAAATACAGTTCGTTTGACACTGGAGGTATCGAATTTCGTTGCGCAGACTTTCGATCTAATAAAGCATCTCCTTCCAGGTTTATCAGCTCCAGCTGAACATACTAGGTATTGATTTGAAAGGGAATGAACAAGCCACGCGGAGGCATCTACTCACAGTGCCCTTGACTGTAAAGCATTGGCATCACGTGTGTTTTGTTCATCAAAACAACCTACTCCTGGTATATGTCAACGGCACTGACAGCTCATGCGAGCAATGCTCAAGCACAAGTGCTGAATACCACTACTGGCCAGGTAAAAGTAAACATGCTCCTTAATGTAGAAAAAAGAAAAATGCAAAAATAGGCCTGTGGTTTAATAGCATTATGTAAGAAGTGTGAACAAATCTTGGTTGCACTGAATTTTATCCATGCAGCATGCGCAGCATGAAGCAACGCACATCGTTTTTTTTTAACCGAATAATCTAAATATGTCTCGTACTTCGCATAAATAACGTCGTGGTTTCAGTGAGCAAGAGCTGTGCTATAAAATCCGGGAATCAAATCTTGCTGATGTTCTTGATGTTAGCTGCCGTGGAAATGCATTGAGCAATCATTTACAGGATTCCTTTTGCGAGGAAATTGAAATTTGTCTGATGAAGCCATGAGCTGTTATAGCTCGCATAATTGCTGGCTAATGCGAAATCTTAAAAAAATTTATAGGTGCATGTTTTGCGATGTCTTTCGTGCAGTTTTCCCCTAGAAAAGTGATTCCCAGCAAGGCATAGGTCAGATGTTTTCAGCATGAAACAGAATTAAACAAACTANATTCTTTTATTCACCAGACCCTGTTTTTTTACTTAGATGGNGATTACATTACTGTGATGCAATCTGGGGAAGTATGGTCTCTTGCCCGCATGAGCGTTTGGTCAGAGGCACTAAGTGCAGAAGAAATTTTGGCCATTTCCAGTGAATGTGAAGACGGATCTCTTCGTATGCCAGATATTCTGCACTGGTCACTGAAGCATGTGGCAAAGCGCGGGGATCTTCTTGCCACGAGACAAATAGAAGTGAAAGACGTTTGTGATAAGCATGAAGTTTCTGGGTCTTTTTCCTCATCTCGAATCCCAATCACTGTCCTGTGCAGCAAACGTAAGTGTGACACATTGACTCACCAAGAGTCAAGTTTCTGTTGATTCAAAGCATTTGACCATACGCTTGAGAATGTCATGCAATGTTAAAAATGGGTCTGCGCGCGCTACAACTGCAGTGACTTTTGCTTACCAGCGTCGATTGGCTTTCAACGCAGCAGCAAAACGCCTTTTTTGTGTACTTTTGATGTCACTGATATTTGCACTTTTCTGAGAGAGAAAAAAAACATATTAATTTATGATGTTTTCAGTGCTTTATTGAATAGATTTTTTCAACTTCTGTTTGGCTTTTCTAGGCTTTTTACGCGTGTCTGACGTTCGCTTTGCTTTTCCACAACGAGCAACCGACGGAGCTGCGGTCCTCTGGTCGAATGCCGACACTCCAGTGTACGTGAGTGCTACGTTCACCAACCTGCAAGAACATCCTGTGGATACCGTTGGAAGCTCAATATCAGTTAAGGTATGTGCACGAATTGCTGGAAAGCTTGTGTTCTAAACGCTGAGAGGAACGATCAAAGTAGGTTTGAAGTGAACGCTGCAATATTTGTCAAAATGTATCAAACACTGGTAGTGCCTTAAATTGTTATCAAAGTACAGTATGCACTGTTATCACCAAACAGAGTGTTAAAAGATATTCATAGCGTGTCAAAATTACGGTAAGAGCCAGGCATTTATCTTGGTGTATTTATCCTTTTTCAATTTCTCAAATGACAAGTGATGGTTGATACAAGTTTCAAATCAGGTTCATATATATGTAGATAGCTGATGTTGTTCAAATTTCAAGATCCCTTCTGGTTAAGGGTCAACCTAGTTGTTGCAGGAGCGCGGATCTGTCTAAGCTAGTAGATCTTAACCTTTGCACCACCACGTTCCCCTTTTGTAGTTTTCCTTTGTTTCAAGTCTCCCTGACATTAAGCAAGTTGTAAAAAAGAAATGTATTTGTTCGCAAATTAATTGATCAATTTTTCCATTTTGTAGAGTGCGTAGGGGGTCGCGTCGCGCTAGAAATTTATTGACGCCCTCCGGTTACGGAGCACTGGTCTAAGCGACTTGACGTCTTGAGGTTACCAAGTGGAAGCAAGGCGCTATGAAACACTCTAATCACTTTGGCCGTTAGTAAGTCTGCAGTAGTACTCTGTTTGATTGCTTCCCTTGATTGCATTCAGATATACAACAAACCTATACTGGAATGTGAAGTCAAATAATGTAACGTCAGTTTGGTGTTGCATATAAGGCGAGCAACAGCGATGAGCGCTGAGTCATCGACGTCAGGCCGTCTGTTATGGTTGTTCAACTTCCTGCTTGCGTAGGTGCAGGTCAAGTTTTCATGTTTGCAGTTGCACAAGGGTGCATCTGCTTTTGTACGTATTAAGATTCAAAATGGAACTTGAAGTGAGCAACAGAGCATTGATTTTTCTGCAAGTGTTTGGTTTGAGCAAACAGTACTAAGGATATAGGCTATTCGTGGCTTATGGGTGCTTTGTTGGTACTGAACACGTACAGCTTTTTATGGGCACCCTGAAATTGCGTGTACTCACAAAAAAAACTTTATGATACTATGCCATTGTTTTGTGAACTTCAGCATCGTTACCTCCTGGAGATTGGGTGGGAATATGAGTGCAATCTACAGCACCAGCAAACCCACCTATTTCATGAAATTTATGCTTTGTTTAAAAAATGTGACCGTGACCCAGTGGAAATTTTATAAACGATGCTCTATTTGCTGCTGTCATATGGGATATCTTTGATACAAAACGGTTGACACTGCTTTAGCAACACTGCAACTGATCACCATCTGCAATTTGGAAATGACTAGCTGCAAAAAAACGCAAAGCTGTTGAACGACTAGAAATTTTTGGTGGAAGAGTGTGCCCACGTTGCTGCAGCTTGCTACTGAACATATCCAATGAAAACAAGACAATTTCTTTGTGGTATCTATATCTTGTTTTAAACTGATCATCACTGTAATATTCAAATGGATTGGAAAGGTCAGCATGCAGTGATGAGCTTGCAGTTCACTCCACCCTTTGCCTGCAGAGGCAGGTTGCAAAACTTACGAGAGGATTGTTCCACTGTTGGTCCTTATTGCGTAACAATAATATGGCAACAAAGCTTCATGGATTCACTCAACTGCAAGTTAGAACTTTGTGAAAAGTGAAAGGATGGTTTCGATCAACAATGTCAGATGAACGTTTGCCCGTTTCATGTGTGATGAGCGCTCACCGTGAAATATCAGCAAAGATGAGCAAGGTTTCATTAAAGGGTGGTTGATCGCTTTGGACGAGGTCCCAGACGCTTGCAGGTTTTGTTTCTACACAAAATACATCATCTTGAGCAGCTCTGTAAGTGACACTGACAAGTCTTCGTAGGTAAAGTAAATTTATAATTTGTGGTTTCGTTAGAGACCATGGCACTACTTCTGTGAAAAGAGGTAGGTCTTCCCTGCTTTAACTCTGCAGATAGCCTGTTGTGTAATTTATCGTAACATACCCGACTGCTGTTGCCAACGAAGCGCGTTTTTGTGACTTTTGCCGTAACATAGGCGTTTACTTTGCGGTGCAGAAAGGGTAAAGCGTTTTGTGAAAATACATTTGCATTGCATCGTCAGCAACCTGAAAAGAATATGCACAATGTCAAAGTTTCCCTACCCCGGGAAAATTTTTGCGGACGCCGGTGATTAGCACTATTGTTTACCGTGAAAAAAACGAATGTAAATAAGAAAATTGAGGTAGTGTTAAACCTAGCTTTGGTCTAACCTTGAGCAAGTGCCCGGTTTTCACCCTGGAGTTATTTTCAAAAGACAAATCCCTTCCTTCCACTATCAATTGCATGCAACACCGTTGCTGCGAAGAATGATTTATACATCTGTTGAATACGCGCGACGTTCGCAATTAATTGCTGCACCTTCTACGATCCCATTAACCAAACGCCCAACCCACCCACAAAGCAAGATCAAAATTGCCCTTGACAACAGTCACATTCAAACCGGATTGAGCAACGATCCGACTTTCTGAAACGCACGAAATCTCAGCTCAGTATCGCTGCTCAGCACCGATCCACGATTCGTTTGATGCGGGATTCGATCGCACTTTCAGAAACACAATGACGGATTACATCCTGGATTAGCCTCGATCCGAGATTCGATCCAGCTTTCTGAATATCATCCGAAATGAATTTGAATATCGCTAAGAAACATTTTATAAACTGATTGCATGTTTATGGGAGTTATCGTAAGTAGTGGGGTCTATGTAGTCAAACAAAAAAGGCAAAGACAGTTTTCTTATGGTGTATGACACAATTATTGAAGTGTCACAGTCGTGTCGTTTGAGTTGTTCTTTTCATTTCATATCACTCAACCAAGATGGACTTAGGGGCATTCATTGAGCCACCAATTATGTTTTTCATCGTATAAAACTTCATACCACATTCCCCATTAGGACATCTGTGTTTGGGTCAGTCCGGGACAATATAATCGTTGGCTCGTTCCTCAGCGCCACAATAGAGGCCGATGATGGAGCCAGACCCCAACCAGTCCGAATGCGGTCAAGTTTGACCCAAGCTTGCTGGTCTTGGAGTGTCTTTCCAGCAGGGTTGGTACTGCCGTCGGAGTCTGGTGTTACGTACTTCCACATACCCTGTGTTCGACATTCGGTCCGCCCAGCGTGCAGTCCTGCTGCCAGTGGATATGAGCATTTGTAGCGCAACTGGAACAAAAGATTGTAACTACTACCGCTACCCACCAGGTGGACTGGTGAGTGCGAAGTGGAGGAGGGCAGTGGCGTATCGTGGTTAGATGGCGTCCGGAGTAAGAAATAAGTTTGGCGTCTACTGGGAGCAAATGTACTGTATTAAAGAAAGTACTTGCGACGTTATTGTGACTTTTCTGCGCATTCCAGCGCCCGGAGCATTGTGTCTCTCTTGCCCCCCTCGGTACGCCCCTGGAGGAGGGTCCAGGCTTCAAAGCGTGGTATTCAAGAGATTGTGTGGATCCTTCGCGATGAAGCTCAGTAAGTTGGATGCCTGCCAGGACCGGCAGATTGTTCGATAATTTGAGAGGGATTCGTCCGGTAACATTTTGCATCGTTGTTGTTTGAATCAGTGCGATGGGCATGTGCAGTGCGACAGCGCAGCACTTTGCCGTTGATTGAACTAGGGCTAATGTGCCTGTGCACAGCTGCTGCTCCTGCGGAACATACAGTTCCAGCAAGCCGCCCTGTGAGTGCGATGCGGGATGTTAGTGTTTTGCTAAGTGATGCAAGGTGTTGACAGGGTTGCCAGATGGTACCAAATTTGGCACATATTGCCAAAAATCCGTTTTCCAAAAAATGTGCCAACTTTTTGACAACATTTTTATGCGAAAATGTTGCAAAAATTGCCATAAATTGGACAGACACTTGCCATTTTCTTTGTAAAACATCTGGCAACCCTGGGAGTCGACAGCAGATGAGCGTTCTGTCTAAAGGTATTCTGGGGTATTTGGACTCGGAACATAAAGTATGGGTTCACCAGGCACCTTGCGCCCGGGGTTGGTTTCCTTGCGGTGCAAGACTGCCAACAGTGTTTGAGATACGGTGCTACATGATAAAAGTCTTACCCCGCTCAGGAATCCTTCAAACCAGGGATGTAGTGCAAACAAAAAAGGTGTGGGAATGCATCCAAAAAATAGCCATTTTAAAACAGCTTAAAACTCATTTTAAACCGAAACGTTTAAAAAGGTGTGCGAACACTGTTCCCACGCGTTCCCACGCGTTCCCATGCGTTCCCGCCCCACTGCACCCCTGCTTCAAACGCTATACCAGCCAAGAAACGAAGGATGTAATGCAACCCTAAATTTGATTACGTTTTCCTGGGACATGTGACATCCGTTATTTCCGTTCCAAAGTATTTTTGATTTCCCTACATCCGTTTTTAATCACTTTCACAACAAAATCGTATCTGCTTAGCGAAACATACCTAGCATACAAATTTTATGCAGTGTATTCCCAAAACGGGGATTTCTTAGAGGGAAATTTTTGTTTTTGCGTAGAAAACGTCATCCACGTGTTAGATCCGTTTTTTCTTCACATCAAGTCCTGGTGTACTGACTCTTCACATATAAGATTTCGTTGGTCATATTTGGCCAAACACGTTTTGCACTTAAAATAACATTGAAATTTTATGGTAGTAAGGTGCCCAAAGTTTGTTACACATCAGGTAATCCTGTGTAGTATAGTACCCGAATTTTCTATATATAGGCTTTCAGCGACATCTTTGTTAAAAAACTCTGGCACCATTCTGCTTTGTCTCTGAAAATCAGGAAGAGCCATGGAAACACAGGTTTCAAATAGATTGGTGCAAGACCGGTGTACACACACTGCACCCTTCGATAAAAATGCAGGCGGCCATACACATGTAATTTGAAATATAAGCTATTGTAAATTATGTCGGCCGTGCATTAAGTAAACCTTTTTGTCTACTGCTGAGGTTCCCAACCTTTCTCTGACCATGTGCCCATTCAGCATTTCGACAGATGAGCATGCACCCCTAGAATTTCATGCTATGGCATAGATCGACTTTTCCCAATTTTTCATCATGACTAATCATAGATATATTATATAATAATTTTTCATAAAAAGCATACATTTATTTTTGAAAGTAATACGATATATGTATAAATATTTGGAAATCAATAATAATAATAATATATAATATATTTTCAATGTATTTTCCCCTTTATTGCTAAACGTAAATGTACCCCTTCAGATAGGCAAATGTACCACCCCCAGGGGTACATGTACCCCAGGTTGGGAACCTCTGGTCTACTGTATGCGGATACCTAGTAGAAAGACGGCCAAACAGACGTGTGGAAGCTGGATAGGCTCAGTGTGTGGAATCAGAACAGAAACAATGCAAAAAAATAAAAATATCTTGAACTCACTGGCGGCCGAAATTCATAAAAGTAAACGTAATGCGGCCAGCAATAGCGAAAAGGTTGTGCAGCCATAGACTGAACGGGAAGGCTTCACACACGGTGTTCCTACAGGCCTGCCACTATGGTGCAGCAATCACTGCGAAACGAATGTAGCCGCGAGGCCCATGCTGTAGAGCAGGGGTTCCCAACCTTGCTCTGACCATGTACCCCTTCAGCATTCTGACGGATGAGCATGTGCCCCTAGAATTTCAACAGGTAAGTACGTACCCCTTCAGCATTTCGACAGATGTACATGTACCCCTAAGATATCCTATGACAATACATTTTATCATGATTATTCATTGATATATTTAACAATAAGCATATAATGATTTTTGAAAATAATATTCATTAATATATGCGTAAATATTTGGAAATAAATCATATGCAAATATATTTTGCTCATCTATTAATAACCTTAAATGTACCCCTTCGGATAGGCAAATGTACCCCTGGGGGTACATGTACCCCAGGTTGGGAACCCCTGGTGTAGAGTGACCGGAAATGGGCGCTCGCGGACCACTCGTGACACTTCAATGAGAATATGTGAAGCGAGTACTGTTTATTGAATCTTTCTTTCAAATATTTATCAATGAATGCATCTCATCTTCTCTTCATTTACAAAGTGATGATTTTTTGGTCAACGCTATCTATTATTATTACTGATCCCATCTGCTTGCACTTGCTTATCAGTGTATCTGTTCATTTACAGCTGAAAATGCTACCTGTTCACGGCCTAACCATAAGTCTGCCTTCACTCGAATGATTTACAGGCGTGCTTGACGAACACTAGCTTGACACCATCACTGTACAGTTCAGAATGTGAGCTTGGATTGTTGAAAGAAGCGTTGTTTCCAAAAGATACGGCTCTTTCTTCACTTCTACCTGGCGAAACACTCAAGTTGAGAAGTGTGAGACTTTTGCTGGATTGGCGTTTTGTTGGGAAACTGGAGGTAAGTTGATGCGGTGATTTTTTCGAACAATATGTCAGGTAGGAAATAAATACAACAAAAATATTATAAGGTTGGTTTAAATAACTGCTGCGCAATTTCGGTACCGAGTGTTTTTACATGTTTATGCCAGTTTCATTAAACACTTCGTAGTTCAACCTAAAATAAGTGCTTCATTTGTTAAATGTGCTATTTTTTTTGTAGATTTCATACGTCAATATGCGGACTTTCAAAAGTAAAAGATTACAGCCGGTATTGAACAGAAGCCAGACCACATTTCTTAGTTGTCCGGTTTCTGTTCCGTGAGAACCTACTCTGTGTTTACATAAGGCCGGTAGCGAAATGTTAGTTAATAGCTTAAGAAAATGTTTGAACTTGGTGCAAAGTCTAAGTAAACCAGTTATAAGCAAATACCCCTGATTGTGATTACCTCCAGAGCAACGACAGTTTCACGGACCCGCACCTTCACGTGTCTTTCTCACCAACTTTTTACGACGAAGATGATGGCGATCAAAAAATGACGTGGGTCAACTACTCTGTTCGAGGGATGCTCTCTTCCTTGAAGAACGAGGGTGAGTCGCTCACGAAACCAAGAAAAACTCTTCGTGATAATCTTTTGCAAATAAAAACCTGCGGAATGCGTTTTCGAAATGTAACAGAGCAGTGTGGTCCAACTACAGGCCCGCGGGCAACATGTGGCCGGCCACAGCTTTTTCAGTGGCCCGCGAAAGCATTCAGGGAAAATCTTCAAATCTGAAATTTCTTGAAAAGCGCGTGAGGTTACATATGTCTCACTGAATTGCTTGCGCTGGATAACGTGCATTTGCACAAGAATAATGAATAAAGTTTTTCTGTGTAGCATTTTGCTTTATTTATTTATTTTACGATCAAATAAGAAGGTATGGCCCACCGCTAGTAACTCTCCGCTGGGGCGTAACCACTCTGTTTTCGTCGCTCCGGCGTTCGTTGTTTTGAAGAGTACATCTGGCACAATGATCTCAGTACCGCCAAATGAATATGTCTATCTATCAGCTAAACCCGGCCTACTCAAAGTGGCCCTCAAGCCAAGTTAATTGCCCATCCCTCCAATAGGTAATTTTAGTTAGAAAAAGCATAACACCTTTTAATAAAAAGGTACAATACCAACGGTGTCACAGACTGTACAGAGCTTCAGGGAATTAGTCAGCAAAGGTATATAGATTTCCCAAACTGAAAGATTTCGCACTAAAAATCCACTCGATGTTTGGAAATAATGCACTCGATGGAAATACGTGTGCGAGAGTAGATTTTCTACAATGAAGCAAGTCAAATCTAAAAACAGAAATCAAGTGGTAGAGGATAGCCTCTGACTTGCACCACTAACACTGGTGTGGTAAACTAACGATAGTGTCAGAGAGGCCTCAACCACAGGCTTCCCACTGGTGGAGATTTGCAATAAATTGCAATTTCCTTTTGTGCAATAATTTCAATGACACACTTATCTTCCTTTCTTTAGTTTTGAATGTTGTGAATCAGTTGTTTTTTACATCCTTTTATTTGAAGTGGCCCGCGAGTTGTCACGTTTTTGCAAAATGACCTGTAGGTCAAAAGTAGTTGGATCACGCTGTAACAGAATATCGCACTCACTTGTACTTGTGGTGCAAATCGGTAGCGAGCAATTAATTTCACAAAATATGTTTTTGTTGGTGCTAGAAAGGAAACTGAGCCCAAGAAGAATCAAGGGTATGCCAAACCCATTCTAACACATGTGTTTCTTTGCAACAGACCGCGTGCTAAAGTTTTTATAAACATTTTGTTTTTTTGCCTCAAATCTATTTTGTATACATCTTTAATCATTATTAGACCAACTTCCAATTTCTGTCAGTTCCCGTTACATCCAAAGCACTGCTTAGTTTTATGCGTACCGCTAGTATGTGCGTGCCCCAATTGCACGTCAGTTGCTGGTTGACTCCGCTTCACTCTAAAAGACAACGATTTTCGCTGAATTTTGCGGGGGGGCACGATCTGAAACACGTGGGGGGGTTCGGACGTGATCCTGGTGGTGTTTGACCAGTTAATGCATTTTTTTAGTTCTGGCATTTCCGCTCTATACGAACTGATAATAATTAAATTGTGATACACTGTAGGTACCAGTAGGATGCTAATAAACGACTATATGTGTGTGGAGGAAGTCAGCAGATCAAGCTAATTTCATAATGGGCCTGTTGAACCAACGAAGGTTGGGACTTCAGTTTACTGAAACGGCCTCCGGTGTGATGGTGAGAAACACAGTGCAACTCTTTATGTGGAGAAATGTTGCCCAATTTTCCTTGTAAATGAAAGACCTTTTTGCAATTTTGCCGCAACAAACATATTTTGTGTATGCATTTTTACAACTGCATATTATATGTTGCTGCACTCTCGCCTCTGTTATATTATTTTCCGACAGCATACCCACTGGAAATACAAAAAACGTGGGAGAAACCAAAAATAAAACCACAGTCAGAAGGTGCTCAGTACCGAAATTCATGAACAGCCTATGTCACTGAAAGCCCGTTGATGCAAGCTGCAGTTGCTGTGGGTGCTGTCTGTTGCCTGGACTGCCACACCGTTTCTGATGTGAGGTTTATAGGAGTAACAGGCGTTTGGACAACTTGCATTTTCTAATATTGCAAGAAGTCTCGATGATTTCCATGCGTTTGTATTTAATAAACAAGCTTTCCCTTGCACCTACATGACGAGCACAGACCACACGTATCTGTTTTTAAGTTTTCGGTGTGACCCGACCGGGATTCGAACTCGGCGTGCAGGCTTCCATGGCGCGTGTTCAAACAACTGTACCGCCAGTGTTTGATAAATACAAACCCATGGAAATCATCGGGACTTCTTGCAATATTAGAAAATGCAAATAATGTAAAAATTCAAGAAGAAATAATTTAACAGTTTAAATGTGAGGCAAGCAGGTATTTGACCAGCGCAAACATTTCGTTTTCAAGTGCGCTGTAAGCTTCGTTTAAATTCAACCACGTCGTTGAGGCAGATTTGCACTCAGATTAACAAACTTACTTCTTCCTTCAGAAATCAAATCTGTTCCCTTCCTGTACATCAATGCATTATTTGCACTGCTGTTAAGAATTATATTTAGCTAAAGAAACTGTGCAAGGTGAAGCACTGCATTATAATAACGTCGGCTTTCTTGTCAGTTTTGTCACGGTGGAAAACAGAAAAGTTTTATTAACCACTATGCAGTGGTTTGTCCATCTATGATTACAGTTGTTTTTTGCTAAACTCACCAATGATCCCTGCTTGCAATACTGCAAAACATATTGGGAAGGTATTCACAGGCAAAGATCTTTCGCAAAGCTTAACAAGCATGGATCAAATAAAATATCATAAAAAACACAAAATGTGTCATACTGCATGTCCTACGATTTTGCAGAAATACGTGACATTGAGCTCGAACAATTTTCAATTTCGCCGAAGATCGGCACTGGAGCGCACATTACGTCTCATATCAAGGTTACAGCGCCACCTCAAGGGAGGATTGGAGTATTTTCCTACAGGTAGTTAATTTATGTGTAATAATCAGCGCACATGAATGAATTTGAATTTTTTCGAGGAGAAACTACTCATTGTTAAAAACTTATGTTTTTAATGCAGCGTGGTTTACCTTTCGCAGCAGCATCTAAGTCATAGTTTCCTTATCTTTTTTACTCCTGTACAGTGTTCACTTTAAGAAAATTTGACGCTGAGCAAATGTTTATTTTAGTGCGCATGCAATTGCGCAACCATGCGGACGCACAACCAAAGAAGCGTTTCAAGCAACCATGCAGACGCACAACCACTGTAGCGTTTCAAGCAACCATGCAGACACACAACCACTGTAGCGTTCCAAGCGTTGCAAGGACCATGCGACACATATATATGATATGCAATTTGGAATGTTTCAAGTGCCCGAGAATGGGATTTCACTGCGCAAATGGTCTGATGGTACCTACAATTAATGATCAAGAACTAGCTTTCAAGCGTTTGGAAAGGAATTCAAATTTATGAATACTTAGCGATAACCAAACATAAATTACGTACAAGAAAGGATAAAACAGATTACCGTTTAAATATACTCTACAAAAAACAATCACTTGCTTCAATTATGTAGATAACAATAAAATCAAAAGGCTGACTTCCAAACGTTTGCTAATGCATTTCAGTTCAGTAACTCTTGTTCCTGTTTCTTGCTTATGAGTTTTTCAAAACGTGGAACTATTTGCTGATAGCAACACACGTGTCTGCCTGTGCATTCTAGCGATTTCTAGATTTCGTCTTAACTGACAAGGGTTCCAAAACCTGACTCGCGCAGATATCGTGTCGTAAATGGAATGAACACAGCTGGTGCAGTTTTTCAAAGTCCTGGAAGCGCAACAATGGCCGAGAAGCAAATACTCTTCCAAAGTTTTACTCTCGAATTGTATTTCAAAAGCACGAATTGAACGCAGTTCTTTAAGATCTTATTTCACCTTTCCATCATCTGAGATTTCATCGAAATTGAAGAAGTATGGATTCATAATCCATTCTTCAGAAGTCTCCATCTTCCCTACGTCACAATAACGAACTCGTGAGTGGAAAAGTAAAACTGTATGATCACTTCCAAGATCTTCATAATGTGACTCATAGAGGCGGTGATTTAGTGTTCGACCCCTAATCTAATTAATGGTCTGTACCGAATATCAAAAATTTTTCTTCAATTTCGGAGGCAAAGTTTTTGATGCCAAAGCATGAGGATGAAGAAAACAGTGAGCACCTTGCTAGTGTGGAATCCTCTGTTTCATCAGTGCAGAAAACCCATATTTATTTCCCGCATAGCAAGAGCACCACCAGTGTACATAGAGACGATACTTTGAATATCCAATTCCTGTTTTGAAAAGAAGTCTTTCGCAAGCTGAAGCACTTTTGTTTTGGTGGTTGTTTTCATTTCTGCACAAAAAAGGAAGTTCTCCTTCATGATGCCATGATCGACATACCTCACCAGTGCAATAAGTTGACTGCAATGCGAAACATCGAATTGGGAGATTTCCAAGGGACTAGCCCGCATGTGTGAGATAACTTGTTCTAAAATATCTTAACTGAAACCAGCAATTAGTCTCTGCATAACATTATTTGATAGCTGCACAAANCTACTATCTGCTCGTAAATAAGAAGAATAGGTTGCAGGTGTTTTTCTCTGCTCTCGGTGTCTTACGCAGATTCTGGTAAATAAAGCACCTCTCGTAGCATGCTGTGTGTGCTGCCAAGTATAGCCGTTTTTGCAACTTGGGGTTTCCTTTTTTGCCCGGATTTCTCTGTGGCGTTTTTCTATCTTATTGGTGGTTACACCTAGAACTCATGTTACTTATGATATTATCCTCGATTTGATGTTCCACATTCTCTGTATTTTCCATCTGAGACCCAAATATATTTAATTTTCTTCCATTTCTTCTTCTGCTGTGTGTATGTGATTTGCGATCAACATCTGGAAAAGTTAGCCCACTGCTCCATCTGTTACTTCTTTCAATCCTTCATTGGTCTACTGGTTTGCTTGTCTGTTACTACAAGGTCTGGTCGGCGATCTTCCATCATCTTTGTCTTCCCTGATCTCAAAATACAACAATACCTGACCTTATTGTTTTATGCCACTGGGTTGGGTTCGTGGATCTAGATGTTTTGTGTGGTACTGCTCTCGCAGTGCTGGCGCATGCTGTGTTGGATTTGTGCTTCTACTTTGTCACGCCCTGTCTTTCACAAGCTCCCTGCTATCTTGAGATATGCACTCGCCATCTGGGCAACTGTCTCAACATTATCTGCATATTGGGTTGTTTGTCATGTGGAGTATTTTCGGGCTTGTGACACGTAGTTTCCGGTGCTTGATCGTGTGCTGCTATTACAAGTGCTTCTGTTTCTACCTTGAGTCTTGTTTTGTGATAGAGATTACCCACCAATCAACGGGCAATCACAACATAAACGTCCATTTTTTCGGTGCCCAGGGGTCTTTGCAGTGGTTTCTTGTCCGTGTTGTAAATTCCCAATTATCGCCAAATAAACTCAGCTGTGTTTTCTGGAATTAATCCGTAAGGCGTTTCCATTGATGTGACCTCATGTAGTTGCCATTTGTACTGTCCAAGTAGCTGCTTTCTGGTTCTATTTGTTGTGTTTTCTGTTTGCTACTGCTGTGAAGTCTCGGTCAGGGCGGCGTTGAATATGTTTATTCACCACGAAAGAGATGTGCGCGAAAAATAGCACCTATATATTTGTGGCGCGAACAGTCAATAATAGAATGATATCGTCGGGTGATCTCTATTGTTGCTTGCTGCACAGTGTGAGGCTTTGCGCACTTGCCGCTCGGTCTATCCGATCGCAACACAGTAAGTAGTGCGCCATTTGTTCTCCTTGGCACATTCTTGTCCTGTGATTGCCTGACGCTGTTTCTCTCCCAGGCTCTTTTCTTTTGGCTTTGCTGACGTTCTCCTGTAATCTTGCGCGCTGAAATTTCACCTCTTTCTTTAATTTGTCTAACAACAGTCCTCTGTCATCTCCTTTCTTTTGCTGGGCACAACCCATGAATGTCAGCTCTTGTATGGAGTTCTCTGCAGGCCCGTAAAAAAATTTTGACCCCCTGGAAAAATATGTTGGACATAGTTTGAAAGTACTGGACATAGTTGAAACAATTTGGGCCACTCTCAGAAAACTCTTCGCCACCCTGGTGTACCAATCTGGTTACGGGCCAGGTCCTCCGGGCGTGCTATGGTGTTGTTAATCCTACTCTTGCGTTTTTTTTCTGTGTTTCATAGGGGGTTACTGTTACTGCACATGTGTTGGTGGCGTCTGGCGTGAATTTTGTTTTTTGACGTTGAGCCGAGATTTGAGCTTCTGTCTTAACCTGGGTTGTTGTTGCTATCCGCTTGATCTCCTCGTTGTTCGTCATGTTTTGTACATGCCCAGACATTTGTAGCCTGTTTTGATGTCGGCAGGGCCCCGACAAGGGGGGCGGGGGCAATGCCCCGGGGCGGCACTTTTCAGGGAGCGGCACTTTTGGTGAAAAGAAGGAATAGAAAATGGCCTTTGATGGTCTTTACCACCACCTGGTGGTGGTGGTGGGGCACTTTTCAACTCTCTTCGGGGCGGCACTTACCCATGTCGGGACCCTAGATGTCGGCTTCCTTGATTGTTCCTGTGTCAATCCAGCCGTTACATGGAAATTTTCACGCTCAATTATTTGTCTTGTTTGAATTTCATTTTCATATCAATTGCAGTAGTGTATTAGTTTTTGTGACGAGATGATGGTCCACACAGTCNATAGATCATACAGCATTGCGCAGAACATAATGTAGAAGCTATAGCAAATTTATAATCAAAGTACACAAGCAACAACATTTACTGCTTCCTTTGTCACAAGGGATTACGGTGAAAGACCATGAGGTCATCTAGTCTTACACCTCTGCGATACAACTTCCCGTACCATCATTAGTCACGTGAAAAGGAAAGAAAAAGTGATAAAAGCAAACCCACAAATGGTGTACATATGCGCACATGACTATTTACACACAGTTAACATGATGAGATATTTATTTGCATATGTGTGGAGCGAACAAAACACTGAAATTAATGTACATGTATTTGAGAATGCAAGTGATAATAGGAGAAAAAAAACAAGTTGGAAATAATATCAAATTAAATACAGATGAAGAAGACTAACCCACATTAAGAACGAAAAATTTGCAGTGCCTGCTAAGCATAAAATACATAGAAAATGTATAGATTTCAACTGTCTCAAGCAGGGTTGTCAGATATTTTTCGTGGGTGGCGTACAGTTTGAGATCATCCATCTGGAGTAGATGGTTGATCTCTATCTATTTTTAGTTTGGATGTATGCTTTCAATTCATGCGATTGTTGTTCAGTACATTGATAAAGGCCGAAAAGAATAGTGGTTAGAATACATCTGTGACAAAAATCTCCGTTTGATCTTGATACTGGCGCCAGATGTTGATGCTTGACGTCAGATGCTGGCGCCGATGGTCCAGTTTCCCGTTGATAGCTGGACAAATCTGATATTAGTCTTCTGACCAGTTTTGCGAAGCTCCATGCTTTAGATTGTTCAGTAGTGCTGCACTGCGTCATGTGCTTCTTTGAAGTCTATCCATCCCTGAGCCAGATGGGTCTTCTCGTGGAGCCTACAGTGAGCACCTTCTTTTCTGCTTGCATGCTACGACGTGGTGTTGGGTCAGATGTGGGGAGATCTGATCGGCTAGGATTCCACGACATTGCAACGAAATAGTTTTTATGTCTGAAGTAACACATCTAAACGCAATACAAACTTCCGATTTGCATGGCGCAGGTTAACGTTATGGTACTCGAAGTCCGGGGATGCTGATGACCTCAGCAACCAGTTCGCTGGCGTATACTTGTCTCCGTTCGGTGGAGAGGTGACGAATGGAAATGTTTCACGTCACATTGTAGATGAGGCTTATTCGCTTCCGTCTCAGACTTACCTGAATGAATACTGCGGAGTGGTTTACGCAATAATAACGGTAAGTTTGATCAAAAAGCCTTGACGGGATTTAACTTTTTCTATGAAATTAGATCAATGTAATTCTTTCTAGGCTGTAATGGAAGATTCTCTCGGAGAAGTTGACACTAATAACAATCACATGGTTGAAAAGACGTTTAGAAGCTGCGAGTCAGGTAATGGATTCCAGTTAGAAATACATTACTTTGCGTACGGTGAATATTCTGGATATTTGATCTCACTATTCCACCTTTTTTGTGAAACACCTTCATTCGCGTTTACAAAAATGTGTTTATTAAAATCGTAAAAGTTGGTAAAAAGATGTAGTTCAGTTTATGCATATATTATGCCAAAATGGTGTGCGAACTGGGGAAATTTCCCACATTGTTTTTAGTTTGATTTGTCTTCATGATTTGGCTTACCTTCTTCTAACATTTTTTATCAGCTTTCTGGAATAGCACTGTTGCAACACGCTTCACAGTGCTTGGCAGGCACATTCCAATTTGTTGTTTAATCAGACAAAGTATCAAGAAGTTGCAGCTGGGTCTTCCCAATTGTGTTTCTTTTGCAACTTCCAACAAACATCTGTTCTGAACGCACTGAAAACCTATGGGATTTTGATAGTTAACCCACTTCTCATGTCCGCAATCTAAATTTTCAGTTAAAAGAAAAAAATTTTCTTCTAAGGTAAAAATTCATAGACAAGCAAGCCTACTTACTGCAAATTACATCTGTTCAAGTGAAATATTTTCTTTNTTAACCGAAAGCTAGACGTTTCATACTTACCAGGCAAGTTAAAAACAAGCCGGTTGCTTTATATGTAGCAAATAATATTCAGACTTGAAAAGATTAACATAAAAATACATTATGACGCCAGGAATGCATCATCTGACACAACCATATCGCGATACAAAAGCTTGGCCAGCGAGAAACTTGCTAAACAGTTGTAGCCTTCACTCAAAAAGGTTGGACACCCTGCTTCAAGCTTTGAATTGTGTATTGGTGGATTTCACTCCGTATAACTTATTTAGCAAAAAGTGTTTGTACAAGTTCAGTTGTAAAACAGACGCATGTTAGCAACTCCTGAAATAAGTGCAGTAGCCTATGTTTGAAAAACAGCTTTTTAATGCATCAGGAATTTTTTTAGCTGGATCGCATGCAATGCGACAAAAAATTTACTTAAAGGCAATTGGTGGCAGGCCGAGGTGTGGTTGATGCCTCTTGTTTAGTCAATAGGCACAAAATAAAGCAGATTACAAGTGGTACAAAGGAACAAACAAAAGAAACAATAACGAAGCGACACAAGGCAAATAGGATGCACAGAAACTGGACGGGCCGGGATTATCAAACAAGAAATTGGAAGCGACTATTTTGCTTAAGAAATCGAGACAGTGCTGAAAAGACAACTATTGTTGGTTTGAAAAAGTATTTCCAGATGGCCAAAGGGGAGAATATGGATTACAGTTTTATTAGTGAGAGCAGAGTATTATGGATTAATCATTATAAATTTGTCGTTGAGCGAGGTATTTTTAGCGTTAGGAAAAGTAGGTTGCAATGGTGAAGGACAAATTGCACTGCAGGAGAAGGTGTTGGGGCGTTTCCGTATAGATCCATAGCTACACTGTCGAAAGGACTTCATATTAATGTTTAAAGGGCTGTGACCAAGGTGAAACATGCAGCGTAATGAGGTGACGGATGGATTTGACCCGTGTAAGTGCCAGGTATTGCGTTTCGTGCCATGATAAATGTGGGTGATCCGGTATTTAAATGCTGCAAAACTAGACGATAACTTGATGGATTGTGGTAGGGAGCCCCAGAGTAAGGAAGCTTTGTGAAGAAATGAATTATGCTCTAGCGAACGTTTGGAGAGGGAAAGTTGAAAATTATCGGCATGACTCAATGTGTAGGCTGAGATTTCTCCTAGGTTCAGTGGAAAAACGAGTGGAGGGCAGGAAAGGTAAGACCAGTTTTTATTTTATAAAAGTACAGGAGCATATTGAGTTCTATCCTATTAGTTAGTGGAATGAAGTTGAGATCAGAAACGACAGCGGCTTTACGTGATGTACGAAAACAACCCAGTATTAATTTTGCAGCCTTTGCATATACAGTATGTGCTCTAAGAGCAAGCCATCCGAAGTTGAGCAGTTGGCGAAAATCACACTTCCGTAGTCTAAGATCGGGAGAACGCAAGAAACATAGAGTGTGTAGAGGACATTGCGTGGAACGAGGTTTGAAAGCTGGTTTATGCGGTTAATCAAAATGGGTCCAAGGGAGCAAAGAGGTTAGATGGCCCGGTGTAAGAAACAAGTTTGGCGCCGCCATGTTTGAAACTAAAGTCTTTCGGAAGCAAATGTACTGTATTGAAGAAAGCACTTGTGACATTGTTGGGAATGTTAGGTATCTCCTGCAGTGATTCGGCGCTCCCATAGTGATTCGGAGACCGGGGAATTGTGTCCCCTTTTCCCCC
>JGI24158J21664_10002362_pt1 | contig 22757 bp, 14 predicted proteins | sample Ectturendosymbi3_FD_21664 | JGI IMG/M metagenome (IMG submission 21664)
CGCGCTGTAATCCACACGTATAAAATGCATGAAAACTGAAGTGTTCAACTGTAAGAGTGATATGCACGTACGACCAATGCGATTCAGCATTTTGTGCGCTTCAACTGACAGCTCTGATAAAAACCCAAGTGATGTGTTCTACTATACTGCTGTGCTTGTTTACATCCAAATACGATATTAATCCAAATACGATGGAAAACAGGTTGAACTACAGTACCGTGTCCAGCAACAGATTCAAGTACATTAATATGTAAATCACCTGCAAGGACAAAGAAAAGCGTGATAATAACACTCGAAACTTTGTAATGGTCATAACCACACTTAAAACAATTTTGAATAAAAAACTAGGCTATCATAGGCTACGACAAAAAGTGTTTCCACATATGAAATATCAAATCTAGAGGTAACTATGAATGTTTTTATCAGAAGCACTCGCGACCCTGGAAAAATGGCTAACAGGTTTGGTTGACTAGATGACCGCCTTGGTCCTTCACCAATCCTATACGACACAGCACCCCTCTTTGTTTACGCTGATCAGCTATTGCGCCATTGCATTTTCATTTGGTCTGATGTTCACTAATAATTGGTTTTGCTTCATGAAATGGCTTCTTATAGTGCTTCTGCTTGTTGGCTGAGTCATATGAAACAATAAACCATTGAAAACATAGAAACCATTAACGACCCCTACAGGGGTCGTGATCAGCAGGTTGAAAACCACTGGGTTAAACAAATAGCACTTTGTATTCTACAGAAAACAAACAGCGTTGCTCCAACGCTAGATACAAAGCAAGTCTTAGTAACTTTGCAACTTGATAAACAAATGACATATAACGAGCAGTAAGTGAGCACTCATCGAATAAACCTTGGTTATGCACAAGGAGGAAAATAAGTTTACTTTTAAATGATTACGTAGCAATGAGTGCATGCTTCATGTAGTTTTTCTTTGTTTTTTATACAGTTCGACTTTGAAAGAATAACTTTCATTTGGTCGCTCAATCGCACCGGGTCATCATCATGCTTGACTTCACAGTGCTCCACGTTTGTTTCCATGGATACCATGACATTCCATTGCTTCCCATGTTTTTTTTCCTTTGTCCATTCAACGTTGCATATGCACAGTACCGATACCACCAGCCTCCTCCATAGCCAGTTGCTATACAGCTGCCTGATGACCTGCGTTGAAAAAATGAATCGCGCAAAAGCAAAAAGAAACTCTGGGTGGTTTGAATGACAGCTAATAAACTGAATGAAATACGTTTAAACATCTTCAGAATACTTTCGCTTATGTTAAACACGTACACTGCATCAGATACATAAGCGGTGAGTTTCATCAAAATAATCCCTGCTTTGTGTTGTTAGACTGACTCAGTCTCAAGCACATTCACAGCATGTGCGCGAACAAGTAAAGACCAGCGAAGTGTTCACCTCTTGTTCTCGTGACTTCCAAGGTATTCAAAAAACGTAATATTTAAAGATAGAAAATAATGTGCATTCATAAACGTCGTTTATTCCATTTTGAATGCAGACAAAATTTGTTTTATATGGGCTAACTTTTATTAATCAACGCGATTACTTCAAAAACGGAGATTGCAAAAAGATTTTGTATCTTCTGCTGCTCTGGTATTGCTCTATATAGGAGTATGTCAAATCTCTTAGGTATACTCTACTGCTAATACACATTCCATACAAAATGGGATAAAAGTATTGCCTCCCGTGTTGGATTTTGATGTGTGGAGGTCCGTGTGCGGAAAGCCATGCGGAGGACCTTATGTCATGCGAATACAACCTAGACCTTGAACTGACACGATTCAACTCTAAACCCCTGCAATCCGGTTCCGGTATTTTATCACGCGAATTTTAATAACCACACAAACAAGTACCGCTGGACTACACAGAAAACGATGCTGTTGCGACACCTGCTGGCCATTCTGCTGCAAAACTAATTTCAAACCAGCCTCGCACTCTACCAAGCTTTCCAAAACAAAATATTGTTCCAAAACAAAAAAATAAAACAAAAAATAATCCAAAACAAAATATTGTAATGGATTCAGTCTATTCCCTGTCAGGCCAAGCAGTTTAAGTTGAACAAACTAAAGTTGGAACTATGCATTTTAGGGGAGGCCCTTATTTGCGGAGGCCAGTGTGCATCCGCACACAACACACACGGCATTGTTCTAAACACCAAGCTCGATCAAATATCTCCGAAATTACGTAAGCAGATAATGAAGTACAATTAACGCATGTGAAATTTCCATTGCATCAAATGTGCGCGTGCAACGTTGAAACGTCTGTGACGGGTCAACTTCGCAAATAATATTTGCGAAAATTTTCGTGTTGAGCACAACCATCGGCAAAATGGTTGGTGCAAAGTTAAGTATTTGCAAACACCGTTGGAGCGATGCCAGAATACAAAACCATTCTATGACCAACAAAACCCACTGGTTGCACGACTCGAGTCAATGACACTACTCGATATGTTTGCGGATCCACTCGACTCGCGATTCGATAAATGTCGACTCGCGACATATCAGATGGAGTGTTTTTTTGAAGCAATGGACTTGCACACAACATTGGATTTGAATTCCAATCAAATGGACACTTCCCATTCGAGAATAATTTCAAACAAACAATAAATCGTCCAGTAACTAGCGGTAATGTAACGTCACAATGTGAATGAGCCTAGTACGCAGAGGTTTACTCTGGCTCATCCGTTAGAGTCCGTGGTGCCCCCTGCAATTAGGCATTTAAAAAAATATTTTTCATAGCAGATTCAATGTGTTTTGAAGCCATGGATTTGCATACAACATTGGGTTTGAATTCGAATCCAGTTGACAGTTCCCATACGGGAATAAACGAAACGATAAATTGTCCAGTATCTCGGGCTGATATGAATGAGCCTAATACGCAGAGAACTGCTTTGTGACGTGTGTTGCGCAACAATAGACGAGTTCTCATGAGAACTTCTCATTCATTTTACGTAAATGACGTCACAGAGCAACAACAGCGCCAGCCAGCATGAGAGCAAATTGAAATTTGGATGACGCAAGCCTCCGAACAGTTGCATTTTATAGCAATCACTGGTTGCATTCAGTCACAGTCAGTGGCCTCGGTATAAATCGCTTGATGAGCCCGAGTGACGCGTTTGACCTGGAGTCGCCTCTGTCCTAAATGCATCAAACACACCACGAAATCAAGACCTTTTGGTGGGATATTTCTTGTCACACACGATTTTGCATGAAAGTGTCTACAGTAGTGGTCTCAGTGAGTGTGCAGAGTGTGCACAGGTGTACAAAATGGGGACCTCCATTGTAAATTTGCACGCTTTTGAAAATTTCTGAGCTTTTGTTTATGATGGTATTTCTATTATAATAATTTAATATTACTTGGTAGAAAACTTAGTTTGGTTTACTATATGATATTGTGATTGTTTATACGTTTTAACACGTTTGTGTTTTCAACCTGAAGATGAGAAGCCATGCTAAAATGATAAAACATAAATATCCTACTGTGTGATCAAAACACAGGAGACCCCATTTAAAAGTAAGAGATCCCTAACCAAGATGTTTAGAACCCCTAATCAAAGGGGGCCTAATATTCTTCAATAAAAAGATATGGGGCCTCCAATCAAACTTTAAGAGGTTTCAACTTAAGAATATAGAGCCCTTACTCTTATGTAACATTTCTTTGTCAGTTGCAAGATTTACCTGGTAGCCAACCATTTGTGCTTATAAATCTACTAATTACCCACTTTACGTAGTTTACTTAAGCAAAATACCATGCACAGAAAGCCAGTAGAATAGATCTGTTTATTCAGCACAAACCAAAGATTTGTAGTTTTGGGATATTAACTTGTTTAACTTTTACTGTCATACGTGAAGTTGTTGTAGCCTATTAAGATCGCAACATTGAAATCTGATTAAAATGTGCGAGTCAATACTGCATATTTCATTCATTCCAGTCTCATCATCAAAATGATGTTTGGTTTGTTCTTTCTCAACTGATTTACTTCAGATGAAAGGCATGTTTTGCTGTACGTTTGGACAGTGAAAGTCCATAAGTTCTTACAAAGCTTAACTAGGCTCTACGGCAGCATTGTTCAACCTTTTTGCTGCAGCGGAACCATCCACAAATGTTTGCGTTGCTCATGGAACCTTATGCAATGATCCAATTGTCTATATTGCCACAACCACATAGAACTGTGGTTGCGAATTTCGTCTCAGGCAATTTCAGTTGTTTCGGAGGAATCCCAGGCAGCCACTCACGGCACCTTAGAGCTCCACGGAACCCCGGTTGAAAGCACTGCTCCAGGGCAGTGGTGGTAACTTTACCGCTAGTTTTAATGTTCTTTTTGGTAACACTATTTTGGTTTTGGACGCGAGGTTATTATGGGCCTTCTTTGTTTTTAAGGACGAAGAGTAGAGCTAGAACACTAGCACGAAACATTATACCAAACGTTCGGCTTTATTCTTAAAGCATTTTCAATGGTACAGCTTGCTACCTGTAATCGTGAACACTCAGATAATTCAATATTATTTTGAAATGGCTTGCATGCCCTCATTGAAAATCATTTTTCTTTTTCTGATCATTCCTTAACCATTAAAACAATTGATTTAATAAGAAGTTAGCAAAGCATAAAAATTTCCTGCACTCACCCGTCATTGTCTCTATCAATAGTTGTAAATGGTCGGTTGTTGAGGTTATGACCATTATCCATAGCATTTCCAGCTGTTCCACTGTATCCGGAGAAATGAATACGAAACGAATCGGACTCACTTTCAACTCTGAAAGAACTAAGAAAAAATGTCAATGCTGCAAAGTTATGCAGACTTCTTAAATAGAAAAATGTTACTTCTGAGAGATAGTTTGAAACTAACTTTTTTGCGTATGTCTGTTCGAATCAGGTAGAAATGCCAATGTGCAGCATGTGCACTCGTTTGATCAACAGGCTTTTATCATTTCCAGCTCACAGAAAATTAATGAATCGTAAATTTAGCAATCCGAAACGATGTCATGTACACAGTACTCCCAGCTGTACTTTACATTGCGTTTCGATTGGAATGGTCTGTTCTTTCAATAGGTCTTGGCACGTAAGCGAGTATTCGTAGCAGGGTTCACCAACCAACCTGGTGCCCGCGGCCATCCGGTCGCACGCAAGGGCCAAGTAGGCGGTCCGCGGGCCTATTCAAAAAATAACATTAGCACAATGAATGTCTGGATTTACGTGCACTCGGAATCACCACAAAGTTATGAAAGCAGAGCACAGCAGGTAGATTCCTCGAAGGCTCAACGGCAAACCTTGCGTCTTCATTCCTCGACGACACGGAGGGGAAATCCCTGCTAACTGAGCTTTCAGGAAACGTTGGAAATATGTTGAAGCAAGAGAAAAACTTTAAAAAACTGGTTGAGCAAGACGAACGCTTAAAAGATGAAATAGGCTACGTATTTTACAGTCCAGTAGCGGTGTTCAGCAGTTCCATATTGAACAGGCCGCAAGCGCCGAACAATGCTTGTGTGACTCATAAATTGGCATTAGTTTGGCTTTTTCCCTTCGTTGATAGCAGCATTATGGTAATAGCGTGTGCTTGAAACTACAGTTCGCGTACTTTCTCTAAGTCTTGCATTAGTTTTTCATCATTTCATCCGTACGTCTTCTTGCAATTTACAGGACTGAAAACGTGTAAATGTCGCAATATAGATTTCCTAACACAGTGGCTCTTAACCTGTGGGTAATTACCACCAAAGGAGTAATATAACAGTTTTTCGGGGGTAATTTAGATTTTCGTTTTTTTGGTTTGCTGCACAAGTTTGTGTTTACAAGTGTTAAAGACGAGGTTTGACCGCTTGATAGCAAAAAAAACGTATAAACCTTCCCGTTGTACGTTTCTAATGGATATTTAATTGGAAGTCAAGGGGTTAATTGAAATCCATCAGTCCATCAGGTTCTTCTCAAGGTCATGATATTAAAAAGAATAAGAACCATTGTCCTTGTAGAACACTTTGGGAGCAGATTTAGCTGAGTCCCCTTGTGGATACTTGTTGCTGAAACATGATCAACATCTTCATATTGACGAATGCCATTTATTATTGTTGATACTAAAATAATTGATCAAAGGTAAATTGAGAAAACATTTTATTTCAGAAGTATGTACCAAACTAGTAGCACTTCGCAAGTATTGGCATGAAAAGAAGTAGATCTCAGTTTCAGCATAAAGATTGGTGACCCCTCATCTATAGTAATATGGCTTATTCAGGTATTAAAACAAGGCTATTGCATTGACATTATATTTTCCAAAGTCTTGTCAAGAAGTATTTCATTTAGATTGATTCTAAATTGAAGTTCTAGAAAAGTCGGATTTCTTATAAAAAAAAACAAACGGCCAAGTGCAACTAACTCTCTCCTGTTGTGTGACAATAGACCCGNATGTGTTCCTTGAACCAATGGGCGTCCGCAGAAAATTTTCCAGCTGAGGGCAACGTTGACATTTTGCTTATTCTTTTCAGGTTTTTAACGATGCGACGCAAATGGAGGTACACAAAACGCTTCACCCTTTCTACCCTACAAAGAAAGTGCCCAATGTTACGGCAACAGTTGCATACAGTGTTTTCCCTCTAAGAAAATTTACATCAAGTAAATCATGGCAGTAGTCAGGGTCAAATTTGTACCGAGGCGAATATGTTAATTACGTTACCGATTTGGTACGTTGTTAAAGTAATTTATGGAGATCTAACATCCTGTCCTCATTTAATCTAGGCTGGTAGTATCTCTGGTGTTTGCAACAGCGTAGCTGCAGTGCTGCTCTTTTTAAAACAGCCACAGAACATAACATGATTTGATTGAGCGTTACAAAAATGTTTTGTGGCAGCATTACAGAAAGTTTATCGAGGCAAGTGCTTCATTTGTCTCAATGTAGCTACGACCTAGTAAATGTTTGTTTCAGTGAGCATGGATATTTTAAGACTCAGTAAGCAGAGTTCTAAATGAATTACAAAGTTTGTGAATTATTAGAATAAGTATAACATTTTATCATAATACGACCAAAATGCATATTTAACAGAAATAACCTCCCTTGTTTTCTTGTTTTTCCAATGTTTTGGAATGTTGCAAGTGTGCGGGATGAGATTTCACTGCGCAAATGGTCTGGTGGTACCACGCACTTNNGCACTGTNGAGGGAGCATTTGCAAAAAATGCGCTTTGTTAGCAGCAATGCGTCTTTTTCACTCATGTTTCTTTACACATTGNATAAAGGGANAAACTCGTAAGAGTCATTTGCAGAAAACCAAAAACATCAGTGAGCCNCAAAACCAGTTTGTAGTGTCTATACAAATACGGCAAAGAATGCAAGTTTTATATGAAATAATGTACAGTAATTGTCAATATTAAATTTTGTTCGATTTTGCAGTCTCTGAAAATCTGGGCAATGTTGTTAAAGCCGTGCTGATTAATTTACCCAAGTTTTCATTTTCAGTGTTGCACGATGGTTTGATTTTACGAACATCATTACAGACAAAAAAGTGACAGCAATATATCGTACTATATACAGAAATGCGTTGTACACAAGTCCTTTAAATAGTAGGTATTTTCTGGAACCTGTGGCCAGAAATTAACTGTAGAGTGGCATTGACTAAAATTTGTTTAGATCCAGTCAGTTTCGTTTCCACAGCAGACAAGTTTGTGGCAAACGGTTGGCAAACTGGACAGCCATCACTGACTACATTAACGATGGATGGATCTACAAGTAATGCAAAGCATGATTGTAACTCCTGAAAATGGTCAAATCTGGCTTGGAGCTCCTCCAGTAGTGTTACAATTTATTTTTGTACTTTTCCACTATGTGGTCCTACAATTTCCTCTTCGCGAAAAGCATTCGTTCTCATTCTGACATTGGGAAAATAACAGAATGCTTTTGACATCATTTATCTTTGAAAAAATTTAGTAGCCTAACTTGAGCTTTAGGCAGGGTTGTAGTACTAACAAAAAGGTGTGGGAACGCTCCCAAAAATAGCCGTTGTAAAACAGCTTCAAACTCATTTCAAATCAAAATGTAAAAAGGTGTGGGAACGCCGTTCTTACGCGTTCCCGCCCCACTACACCCCTGGCTTTAGGTTCACTATCTTTGTTATCAAATCGCGAAGACTCTCTGCTAACTAACCTTACGACAGGGGCGGATCGATCGCCTCCTAAAACCTGCGAAAGTAACTTTATTCACCATGATTTTGTACAATACGGAAAACAGCATTCGCAATATAAGGCCATTTTGCCGTTCATTGTTTTGTCACAGCAGTGTTGTGAAGTGTACTTCTTCTCTCTTACAGTAGCGAAGCCGGTATGAGACTTGACTGGCAAATATTNCTGAAATCGCCCCACTCCCCCAAGTTTACTCANTGGATCCGACCCTGCCTTACGAGCTCGCGTAAACACATTGATAAACGAAACAAGCGTTAAATATGAGNTAACANCTCTGTCAATTTGAGATACTGCTATCTATCTAGATGAGTGACACAAAATATGTTGGNGAATCGCAGTTCGCCCACCATTGGTATAAACCTTGGCAGCTTNCCTCTACTAGCAGTCGCTGTCTCGCTTCATTACCTGCCAAGANGCCTGCGTTTAACAGTTACATGCGGCAAAACGGCTACTAACCAGAGGTGAGCATGGACAGGATCAGGATTGGATATCCTGCGGGATACTTGCGATTTTTTTGGATCAGGATTGGATTTGGATATTTATTTTTGAAAAAAATTGGATCAGGACAGGTTCAGGATATTTGTTTGATTTCTATAACGAAATTTTCCCGAGAGTGATTCAAGATGACACAAATGATGGTGCTGTTGTTTTCTTGGCTATGATTTTTATATTCACAAAAAATCAAAATGATTTTGTCAGTATGTGCTGCACTCATCACAATCGATGATAATTCGTGTTACTTCATCGTAAATATTTTCCGGCGAGGTAGAAGTAGTAAGCACTTCTTATATTGCTGGTAAGCTGCTTTGTTTTGTTGTGCTGAGTCGTGAATGGCATGTATGTGTGGTGTGTAGGCTAATAAACATAGTCTATTTCGTGGGTGGCCAACTTACTTGTCGTCTTTGACTGGGATCGACTAGAAAATTTCTTGGTATGCCTCTTTGTTTTGTTGTGCTGACTGCTGAGTCGTGAATGGCATATATGTGTTGTGTAGGCTAATATAGGCTATTCTATTTCATGGGTGGCCAATTTACTTGTCTTTGACTGGAATCAACTAGAAAATTTCTTGACAATTCGCGATAGACCAGATGGTAATATGCTATAGTCACAAATACAAAATGCCAAAGTTTGAGTATCACATGTGCAAATGCAGTGTACCATCGCCTAGTAAGTGATGCCAGGGCCTCCGAGAGAAATTTTACCAGGGGGTACAAAGACCGATACCGGGCCCCCTAGCTTCTGCGACCCTTGTCAAAACTGGTATAGCTTGTTGGTATAGTAATCAGAATGTAGATAAAATAGTCACCATTCCACAATTTACAAATAGATTAATTGTTACAATGACAACCAGGCACGAAGCCACGGGGGGCATTAGCCATTCAGGGGCAGTGCCTCCAAGTTGTTTTGTCCCTCATATTTTGGCGTGCCCAGAAAAATTTGTTTTAATCATATAATAAAAACTAAAATTTTGCCCCATAAAAATGTATTTCGCCACCGCAAACCTTAAAACCTGGCCATGGGCCTGGTGGCAACTGGCCCAGGCCCGTCACCTGGATTTCGCAGCTGGGGGGCCCAAAAACTACAAGGGTGGGCACATTTTTTAAACACAATATTGGATGTCTGCAGCAAACATGAGATGGGGGTCACAGATTTTAAATGGAGGGTCGGGCACCGCTTTCCCCTGGTGACGGCCCAGTAACTGGCCTATACTATTTGAATAAGATGTAAGGACTGACGATGCGTAGTGTTACGGATGAAATCGATTTCCTATTAAAAATTTGCGATTGATTCTTTGCTTCTTTTAAGTGTGTAGTGACGTTACTTGAATACAGATATCCGCAAGTTTGAATCATCGCGAAAAGATGAAAGCAGAGCCCAGTCGGCTGTTTCTTCGAAAGCCTACAGTAAACCCTAGAGCTTTTATTTGGCCTACACGAATAACACATTGCAGGTTATTAGCTTCGTAATGTTTCAATAAGTTCGTACTCAGAAATATATCGTCCTAGTATGAAACAAAAATCATAGCTTTTTACTGTACGTACCAAGTTATTTTAAAAAATCCTCAAACCACGTTCAGTTTGGTTCAGTATAGGAAGTAAAAACAAGTATCTCCTCGAGATTTTTGAAAAAAGAAGGAAGCAGGGACTTCCTATTTTTCAAGATATGCACCATTTGAAATTTTTTAACGGATCCTGACAGTGGCATAGCCATCCCAAAAATTTGGGGGGAGTCAAAAATTTTTTTGGGGCCAAAATGTTTGATTTTACGCGAATAACACCATTTTGTTTGGAAAAACGCCTCTCAAAACACAAAATGACCATATTTTCTAAACATTTTTGGGGGGCATGGCCTTTTTGGCTCCCCCCTGGCTACGCTTATGGATCCTGGTCTTATTCACGCGTTAGACGTTTCTTGCATTCGAAGTTGCATTCCGATTCTTAAAATCCTCAAATTAAATCCTGCCAAGTTCAGTCTGAAATAATTTTGCAAATAATTTACACTTTCAGAAATAGGTGCAAATGCCACGCTTGCCTCATAAACCTTTTCGTGCCTTCTCAGAAAGGTTTGATAATATCATCATATTCTAGTTCTTGTTCAAGTTTGGATTCAATACAAAATCTGGCAAGATACATCACACGGGATTGACCGCTGGTTGCTCTCAAATAATTTTTGATTAGTTTAAGCTTGCTAAAGATCTCTCTGCAGATGCCACAGTGGCTGGAATTGTGAGCAACATTGTTAATCCAATACATACAATTGGAGAACGTTCTTGAGGCTTGAAGTCATAAATTGTATTTAGCAGGTCTAGTGGAAGCAATTTCTCTTTTCCAAAATTAACTGAATGTACGAAGAGCAAATGCCGCATCTCAGTAACGAAACTTTCTTCGTCCACACGTTTACAACATTGTGCGGCTAAGATTCTCGCTTTTTGGTCGGTTACTGCAGCAGAGTGATCCAAGTAATGCCATAGTACATCAAATCGTTCTTTCACAGCATTACAACGTACGGTTAGTCCTCCAATAACATTATCAATGATAGCATAGAATATAAAAGTCCTGTAATATGCTTCTTGAGAGCTTTCCTTTCCCTTTCCATCTGATACATTATTTCGTAGATATAAACTTCCTCCAGGAGGAAGCTTAATATGAATGCCAAGGTTAGATGCAATTGTAGTTACTTCATTCCACACAGCTTGCCAATTGTTTCGCAGTTTAGCTAAATCCTTTGGTTCTTGATTGTAACCAACTTTTGTATCAATGTTGCTTGCCTCGCTTGGATGACCTCGCTTGGAGAACGGGTCATATGACAAGGATTATATCCTTGGATTAGCGGATCTTTTTTGCCATACAACCAAACACTCTAACCCAAATTGTAAACCTGTGTCTGGTTTTGAAAACTTATTAAAAAAGTGCTGCAGCTTACATCGAAAATTTTACCATAAAAAGAGTGGTCTCTATCAGCCCAGCCTAAACAACAATGCTGAGAGCCCAAACGACGACCACTCGCACAGCAGGAATTCCCACTCGACCCGGTTCATCGTAATAACTACTAGTGCCGGCACTAACTCAGTGTTATAAGTGGACAAAGCCAGATACACTAATGACTACAGTTCAAATGGAAAAATAACCATAGGAGAGCTATACCTCTGGCAGCAAAATATACACTAATTTTCTGTTTTTCCGATTGAAGGCGCACAACTGAACATGTGATGTTATATTTATGGATTTGGTCACAATATGACAGGGTGTTTTTTTGAAAGTGGCTATAGGTCCGCTGGCAGCAACACAGAATAAAATGCTGAGTTTGTCGCATAAGCAGCACTGTCATGGTAGTCAAATAGATGTGTCTTACTGTGTGAATGGTTTTCACGCTGACTCTTGCCATAATGAGGCTCTATTTGTTTTGTTAGTAGTGGTTGCACTTTTCATGGTATCGGTTTTTACTTACTTTTTTCAAAAGTTTCCAAACTTTAGTGGCCAGGTGTGTGGTTTGGGTTTAATAAGTGTTACTTTTATGTTTACTAAGTTTCTACCAAGCGTAGTCCAGCCTACTGCACACTTGTCATGGATTAGTGTCATGTTACAGGCGATGGATGAATACGTTTTCACAAATGAAGGTCCACTGGTGGATCTATACCCACTGCCTGTTTGTTTCGTATTTAACCAGTGTCGCATTCGGATACGGATGGATATCGGATATTAAATTTCATAAATTTTCGGATAAGGATTGGATATGGATATTCAAAAAATTTATCGGATATGGATCAGGAGTTAATAAATCATTATCCGTTCACCTCTGCTACCAACAGGGGTGCAACCAACTCTTCATTTCGGGGGGGGGGAGTTTTGATGAAATTTCATTCGATGACGTCATTTTGCTACAACGTTTTCGCAAACGGTCACAGATAAATCTGTTCTCTTCGCAAAATTTCCGAAAGTGAGAACTTTTCAGTTTTAATCAAGATGCTGACCGAACAATCCGGACAAAGTAAAAATTAGTAGCCTAACACAAAACCTGGTTCCCTACTCAACTAGTGCAGTCATGGCTTTAATGTGGTAGAGGTATGGGCTGCTAGTAAACATCCCAAACTTTTCATCTTGTTTTAGCAAATTTATCTATTTTTAATCTAGATTTTAGAAAATTAAGTTGAATATGTTTGCTGTGAGATAATTTCTGCAGACGATATTGCGAGTAGGGAAGTTGTCAGATACAAGAGACTGGCACAAATGTTAGGATATGTTTAATCAATGGTGCTATTGTTTCAATCGTAGATACGAGACTTCGTCTGCCAACTGACATACTCTCGAAAGAAATACATCAGGAATGCAACTTTATTACGAATGGTTGGGCCAGACTCGCCACCAGATGAAGGTGGGCCTCGCCATTTTTGCCAGGACTACCTAAACAACACCTAAAAAGTTTGAGGATCTTGTGAATTTCGAATTTCGGCTGCAACGTTAGAGCTTGGCTGTGAAACCCCAGCGACGGTTAAGCATTGAACATAAAATGCAAACATTCCTAAATAGTAGACTACAGTAACCCCAGACAAACGTAAAGCTTACAGAATGTGAACATGGTATGATGTTTCTGTCACCAGGCTTAGTCTACTGACTGCAAACTTTGCTCCACTGGTGTGATAACCTGTGGTGTGTTTAAAGGGAGGCAAGTGAGACACTTGCCTCAGGCACCCCCTTTTAGGGCTCCCCTCGAGATGTTTCGCGTGTAAATTTTCCTCATTTTTGGTGAAAACCTTATTATCCACTCATATAATATACTCCGAAGCTGATCATGAGTAAGCACTCTGCTTTCAGAGGAAACACAATAGCAAATGTAATGTGCAGGTGCTCCGCTTTCTAAAGGACCCCCAGCAGAAATTGCAATGTGTAAGTACTCTGCTTTTGAAGGGGCCCCCAACATCAACTGTAATGTGTAAGTACCCTGCTTTCAAAGGAGTCCCCAACATCAATTGCTATGTGTAAGTATTCTGCTTTTAAAGGGACTCCAACAACAACTGCAATGTGAACCCAAGCATTTTTTCAAGGGGGAAAGTGTGTTGTAAACTTTTTAGTTTATTGATGGTGAGTGTAGAGAAATACGGCGCAAAATTAGAGAAGTAGACTAGAGGACGATGCCAACTTGTTATCGATAAACGTTTATGTGTTGCTAGCTTTGTCTTCCCATCTTTCAGTGTTTCAAAGTTGTGTATCATTAATACATTTTGCCTTTTATTTTATGTCAGTCATGCGGTAGTCTCATCCAGGCCCGTAACCAGCTTGGGACACCATGGGGGGCGAAGAGTTTTCTGAGATGGGCCTAAAATTTTAAAGCTATGTCCAATAATTTCAAACTATGTCCAACACATTTTTCCAGGGGGGACGAAAAAATTTTCAAGTGGGAGAATACCCCTTGAACCCCCCTAGTAACGGGATTGGCATCTCAGGAACGTATCCTTGGGCGGCTCGCATACCCCCTTCCTAGGTTTGATAAAGAAGTCTTATCACGGTGGGCTGAGTATCATGACGTCATCATAGGGCTTTTTCAGCCATGCCTTGGTCGCCCCCAATCTTAAGTCCACCACTGGTGATAACAATGCAGTACAGTATTTATTGTTGACGTTCCGAGGGTGTAGGCTATGCAAACTCTCTTCCTCAGAAAATAGGCGAGAAACAAAATCAAAGCGTACATGCACACAGCATTTCTGAGAATTTTCAGAGTGGTACACGAACAAAAGGATAAAAATATGCCTTAGAAATACCAATATTTTAAATGATCTCCCAAGTTTTGACAATTTCAGCATATTTGTGGTTAAATATCAATCATTTACGAAATTGTCGTTCAGATGGCCTGTCTCAAGCTAAATTTTGTAAGGTGATAATTAACCAGTAAGACAAAGAAAAATTCAAATAAAAGTTTTCTTAACAATTATTAGAATACAAAATTTCATGTTGATTCTTTGAAAGTTTCTGAACATGTCAAAATTGCTATGCAATGTTTTGAAATTTTCGGGGGAGCAATTGCCCCAAATGCCCCCCCGGTTGCGCACCTGGCTACCACCGTAACTTGAAGTGAACCTTTAAAGACATGTTGCCATGTTATTGTGACGCAACGAAGGCTAATAGTAGAACATTTCGCTCCCGTGTTTCATAACCTGCATTTGCAGCAAAAAAACGGATTACGTAAACTGCCACTTCATGACTGCGTTATACCAGAACAGTAAACTGACTCTTGTACAGTGTGTCATATCGGCAAGTAAACAGTCATTCCAAGAATTAACCCAACTAATCGTAAACTGCTTATTTTGCGTTTTCTATAAATTTTTGCTTCTTAGTCCCAATTTCCAGGGGGGGACAAGTGACCACTTTTTTCCCCTCCCCTGCGAATGCCTATGCTTGAACCGTTTCGTAACTTGAGGCAAAGTAATTTCACGGTACTTTTATCAGGTACAACTTACATAGCAAGTTTCGTCACATTTCAGATTTCTTTCTACCTTGAATATTTCAATTGAAAAGACACAAATTAAACTAATTTCATTCGCGTGGAAAGAGGAATACAAATAAATTCAATTAACTATTATTTTAAGCAGAGTTGAATTGATTCGCTTAAAAACCAAAAATGCTAAAAAACGTTTTTTTTCATTAAAGTAAGTCGTAGTGATAATAAAATATGTCATTCTAACAGCATATGAAAGAAAACGCTTTGTACGTTTTTAAGAAAGTTTTAATAAAAAACACATTAGAACATTTGTTTCTATACTTTAGAAATGGTTTTTGCATATACCGCTAGAATCTAAATGTTATGTAAAGTGTTCTTCTCTGGAGAAAAAAGTAAAAGAAAATAAATTAGATGAAGCGCAGTATCAAATGGTGTGAATAGATAACCATTTTATTGCAAAAAAGTTTGCTTCGACTGTGGTTCATATTGCTTGTACAAATTTGTTTTTCTCCTAACCATGACTGAAAAATTAGTTGGTTAATTGGCTGCTGACCCTATCTCCAAGAAATGTGCAAGAATATTGTCTAAGCTTTCTTATCTGCAACAACTAAGACTTGCAAACATCATTCTCGCGTCGAAAACTAAGCCTGCAAAGGTTACTTTCACTTTTACGCAAAACTTGAAAAAATATTTTCATGCCTTCATAAACTGAAAATACGTCCTGTTTTCTACTTTTTCAAAAAAAGGCAATTTCTTCCTTTTTCTACGACAATATCAGTTGAAATGGAGATAACTCAGGAAGCCTTATTAGCTACAGCTAGTTGCAGCTAAATGCAAGCTACAGCCAGTGCTGGCGTAACTGACAAGGGGCAGAGGGGCGAATCGCTCCCCCCTTTCCAATAAATCTAAAAACCGCGCCCCCACTTAGCTTATATTACAGTTTTAGCATTATTTTAGTTTTCAGTAGGTTGCTGTTTTTTGCGCTCTTCAGAGTGTTTTCCAGTGACTTAGAGTTTTAATATAGCTATTCACATCCGGACTAACCATCATTTCTCAAGTTTTGTTTCTGAGTGTTGGTTAGTGGACTCACTACAATGGTCAGTGGGCTCCTTTCAGCTAAATGCGCCCCTGATTCAAACCACTAGTTACGCCACTGGCAACAGCTAAATAGCTTGTCAATTGTAGCTCGTCACAAGTTTGTCAAATCATCAGTTGTAGTAAGTGAATTTCTGCGCATATTTCACATGCTTTCTTTTAATAAACCAACTGGCATTTCATGGTCGAGTGCAGATACGTTTGACAGCATACCTTTAAATGGAAAAAGCAATGCACAACTTGACCAAAACATGTAAAAGAATAAAGATTTAAAATCTAGAAATATTATAAAGATACCTCGCATACTTCACTGCCAGCCTTTAGTACGTTTTGCTCTACGTATTTTATTGACCTCTTGGTTTGCAATGAAATCTGATTATCTTTTAGTTCTGTGCAGGATTCATAATTCAACAATATTATGGAACAAATATTACAGTAGCCCGCGAACAGTAACTAAGAATTAAAAATGGAAGACAGAAAGTTCCAAGAACAAATCTTATCACCCACATCTTTTTACAAGTTGAAGCGATTCATCAGTAAGATGTATGCTGATCAAAGATTTTCACGTTTATGGCAACACGTTTTATCGGAGTGTTTCCTGTTTCCAATAAATTTATCTTAATCAACTATGAAATAATTGCACTTCTACGCAGGTTTTCATTAATTAAATGGCATGAATGCAAACCAGCCCACTTTTTTGAGGTTAACCATGAAAAATATTAAAGCTGCCTTCGAGCCATATTATAAAGACTCATCATCAGAATTTGCAGCACTTTTAAAAGGATAGGAAAACAACGGCCATTTGCACAAGCATGGGAGATTTATGGTCTTAGGAGCAACGGAAAAAATGAAAGATATTAGGGTTGAACTATTATCTGAAAAAAGACTTTTCGACATTGCGACAAACGGAAGGAATATTATGGAACACTTCTGACTTTCTGTCCTTAACGAGATAATCGCTGTTACTTATGAAGTTGTTGGTTTATCGATGCAACCCGTGTAATATCGATGCAACCCGTGTAATATCGATGTAACCCGTGTAACATCAAATATCAAATTATCATTCGTATGCAAACTGTACGCACATGTGTAATACACAGATTTGCCTCGGTTTTCTCACAAGTCGGAGATATTTCAATGAATGTTAGGGCAACTCAGGCAATGCAGAAACAGCTAAGAAACTTGTTTTCGCAATCTCAACGTCAGATGATTTTTTGTGGTTATGTCGATTGCCTTTGCGCAATGCACAGCAGGCCGAAAGCGAGAAGTACCGCGACTTTGCTTCATTCTATAAAAAGTGTGATTTTCGCTGGATTTGGTAACTATCTGAATACAAGTTGACATAAGCTGTGGTATAGATAAGTACCTAAGGGGGCTAATAAGCAAACGAAGTTTGTCCGCGATGTGCTGGTGGGGAACACAGCGCTATTCTATGTGTTGAGGAAGTCAGCAGATCAATGCTTATGTCAGGGCCTAAGAGACGAACTAACACTGGGACATTAGTTAAAAAAAACTAGGGCATTAGTTTACTTGTTGCGATGTTCTGGTGAGAAATACAGGGGACTTTCTAGAGCAGGGGTGGGCAATTAGCGGCCGCGAGCAACATGTGTCCTCAGGAAGCATTCGGGAAAAATCTTCAAATCTGAAATTTTTTAAAAAGTGTGTGAACTTACATTTGTCACATCGAATTGCTTGCTCTGGATAAATTGTATTTGTACAAGAACAATTATAATGTGTGCCATTATTGATTTTGCTTTATTTAGTTATTTTCGATCAAAGGAATAGGTACGGCCCTCTGCTCAACGCGGCCTTCTCAAAGTGCGTCCGAGCCAAATTATGTTCCCACCTCTGCTTCAGAGGAAGCCAGTACACTTTGTAACAAGAGATCGTGTTAGGGCTGAGAAACTCTGATTAGGGACAGCAAAATGCAAAGTTGCAACGGAATTCAGTCGACTTTTTTCAGAATTAGGGACTTCAACATGGGAAATTCAGTTGGCGCTTACATGGGCACTGTCAAAATTCCCCTCAAAATAGGAGCTGTAATACGCGAACGTCGGATTGCGCTTAAATGTATTATGCAAAAATGTTTCATGATTTCGGACCAAGAAATTTTTCAGGGCTAGAAGAAAATGTTGGTAAAAGACAAAATCAGAACAAAGCTCCCCATTTTTAGTGGGATCGAAGAACTTAGCAGTAATTTTCTACACAATAATTGCATCTCATGTATGTAAACATTTTTGTAAGTGAACACTGCATAAATTATCGCCTTTTCGCCATATGAATTTCCAGAAAATGTACGCACTGACCATACATATAGGGCTTGGAAGAAACCCAAAAATAAACTGCGGTCGGAAGGTGATCATAATTAGGAAAAGTAATTGGCACCTCTGAAAGGTAATAGATGTGAGTTGCTCAAACCTCTAGCTAGTCGCATAAAAACGCATCAGAAATGTTGCAAGTCGTCCAGCCAGAGAAATAGGCAACCATAGCATCGGATTCGGGTACGCATAAANATGCGTTTTATTAAAAGTTAATCTTTTTTCCGTGTACCTGCTGCTTTAATGGTGAATACTAAGCATGAGAAAAAATCTGGAAAGTGAAAACCATGAAATCGGAATACTTGTTAAAAAAAGAAAGAATTTATCTCTCTCTCTTCGCTACACGCGCCGAGCAGTATTAAAACAATCTCAATTTTATTTAAAAATAGTCAAATCATATCGCCTATAGACGAGGGGAATTTGCGGATTGTTTTGTGCCGAAAGATGCAAGAAACACGTTGCCTCAACTTGAATGGAATAACAATTTTTTTTCCAAAAAACAACGTAACATAGTCTTGAATCAATTCACTAACTAGCTTGCAATTAGTACGGTGTTACTCATGTCAAGTTTTCATTCCAAGCTATTCGTTGCAAAATTACTGAATGTTACAGTATAACAAGACAAACGAAAAATAATGTGTCCAAAATGTTGTAACAAAAAAAAGACAAAAAAACAACCAAATTAAATTCAATGCAAGCAACCTGTATTCAGCCCAGGCAGAGTCATCATCCCAGTCAACAAGCTCAATTCTTAACTTGCAATTTCCAGCTTCCGTTATTGCGTGGACTTTGTTCAGACCTGAAAGAACAGAATAACAGTACGAGTACGCTCGTAATGCCAGCTGCTCAAGGTCATGTTTGCAACTGGTCTTATTTAGTCTTAGCTCAATATGTTTCAAGAGTTTCACGCATATAAAAAAGAATAACTTACTGAAAACAACTGGCCCAAGCATCAATATTTTTGTCGAATTTAACAGATTCTTGGTGTCCTATTAACAACATATTTCTGTAGATTTAGCTTCATGAAAATTTCATAATAAATAATTTGTAAAATCAACCTAATTTGATTAGAAAAACGTATCGGATTGTGTAAATTACATGTATATTTGCAGTATATTGCAGAGGTTCAAGCATGCTTCACCTAAATAACTTTTTTCAAGAAAGAAGAAAAAGTGTGGGTGATTGATACGTCTTCGTTTTTTTCAAACATTTGAACAGAGTTATTTTTTAATTCACAAATACTGGCAAAATCCCGCATGGCGGCGCGTCACTAGAATTTTAATGATTTATCAACACACTAGCAACTTTGTGAAAACTTTGAAATTGCATTCGTATTTATTAAAATGCATCTTCGATGTCGCGGCAACAGCAGTGTGACTCACACTTTATATTAAAACTGTCTTATAACCACACATTTTCTATTTTTTCCAAATTTCCATGAGCATGGTGACATTTGAAACAAATTCAGAAAAGCTCGTCAAAATTTTTGAAGCTTCCAAGTTAGAAGTTAGTCTGAAGTTCTTTGTATTATTGATGGATTTATTGGCCAATTACACTTTATTCAGGGCATATTATCTATAACGTCGATCACGCGTGAACTTATTTTGAGACGATCCCCGAACGTTTTGTTCAATATATTGCACTTTTGCAAAGATTGGTGACAGCTCTAAGACGTGATCCACTGTTTATTGCTGTCTTCTTTCGTATGTTAAACATCCTGCACACCATGAAAAAGATAAATTGCTATGCTTGGAAACAACATGAAAAAACGTATGGAGCCATTGGTGCATGAAATCCCAAAAATATCGAGTAAGATACTTTCAAGGGCATTTCCATAGAAACATGCAAACACACGCAAGCTTAAAATTGAGGACTGTGGGAGATTTTGGTTGAAAGTAGAAAAAGTCAATATTCCTTGTAATTAAAAGTAAATATTTACACAAAAGCAGATACTTACTATCTTTTCATAATGCAGGTTAATTAGCAAATTGTCATGTTTTTTAATTTCGTTTCTTTGGTGAATACATTAACCATACCGTTACAAAGGCGCACAAACAACACCACCAATCTAAAGGGCATTTCCAACAATGCAGATATAGACCAAGCCACATTTACAGTTGCATCAAAATTCCATATTTTTTTTACCCTGGAGAGCTTAACCTTTTCAAAATAAAACGGAGATCCTCGTGGCAAATATCTCCTGCCCAAAATATAAGTTTTGAATTTGTGCAAGCATGAATTGGTTACTGGCTGAAAATGTTTCTTGCGCTTTTTTACGACTGTAATATTACGATTCGACTGATGATCTTTACAAAAATGGCGAGTCAAGTTATAAGTTCCATTAATTGACGTCCCGCAGAAATTTTTCCAGGGGAGCAAAATTGACATTTTGCTTATCGTTTTGACATTTTGCTTATCGTTTGAGATATTTCCGATCTAACACTATGGGTGATCTCTTTGGGTGGCTCCAGCCACCCTGTGGCTGTGAGACACCTCACGACCCCTTGTCAAGGGCACGCTTGGTCATGCTGGAATCGGAAATTTTGCGTCAGGCAAAACAAATGGCGCTAATTTGCAGAAACGCAATCGTGTTGGTCCATGTCGTCACGTAGGCCTAATTTTCAAGCAGTCTCCATGTGTTAGATCGGAAATATCTCATCCTGTTACAGCGTTTGGTGAAATACGAAAATCGTGTACTTTTGTCAATCCCTCTTTAGCTTTAGTTCGTATTGTTTCAAGGTGCGGCATCATTCTCGTTTTTTCAAACAGGGCATATGTTTAAAGAACCATGACTAAATATTAAACGAAAGCCGGTTTTGAAGCAGATGCTTTTCACAAATGGCTGCCTGCATTTCGTACCTAATACCGGTAACTTGGTCTGTTCTTTTCCAGAGCCATCTGCCCTGAAGTGCGCCAGATTTTCAATTCTAGGGACCTGAATTGGGTCCCTAAAACAACTAAAAAACTGATTAACATGAAATGTTTTGTGAAAACAACAAGATAAGACACGAAATACCTAGCCAAAATTCTGAAGACAAATTTCCAAATCCATTCGCGTATTCGTTCCAAGTTCTGGTGTGAAAAATAACTTCTCCATTGAATCTTCGTTGAAAAACCTTCGTAGAAACGTTGAATCATAATAGGTGTTTTTCTCTGCAACTCAGTTGGTTTCGCGCTTAAGAATCAAACAGTGCACTTCCATTTAACAATGTGTTGGACAATAGTATCTCCAGGTCGGTTATTGAAGCATGGGGCACCGAAATACCGTGCGATCTGCTCCCTCCAAAAAATGGTACCGCAATGTCTAAACATTTCTTTTCTAGTGCAGTGATTTGCAACATTCCCTCCGCCAGTCACCCACAAGTTGGGCACCCCACTTTGTACCCACTGCGCGTATGGGGAAGCGAATGTGGACGGCGCAGAGCGCTTCTACTCTGAAAGACTTGAAAGCTTCATGTGAACAGAGATCGTATCATGTGCCTTACCAAGCTAATGATATGAAACTGGAACACCACTCCGCTCACAGAGAAAGAGAAAGGATTGCTTAACGAAACCAAATGACAGGGCTTGGATATTGTTGATATCGTTTCAAATAAGAGCCGTGCCTCTAACACTGTGGAGCAGGACGATGGGTGTAACCCCTTTAACTACGGTGTGGAGCGAACAACGTCTGACAAGGCTGGGGTAGGGATGCTCCTGCAAAACAGCTGTCTGGCTGTGTTGCAGGTAAACGTTGGAAGACCGCTCAATGTGTTTGCTACAGGCATAAGACCCAAACCCAACTGCACAGTAACCTGAGATAGTAGGAAAACTAACGATGCCCTGCGGATGATTGAAGCTTACAAAACCCTGATCTCTTTAGGAAACTTCAATGTGTTCATTGGAAACGACATTGGTCTATGGAAGAGTGTGATCGTTGAAAATGGCATTGCACTAGAAACCCTCACTTAGCTTAATTGCTTGATCCTGGAAATTAACAGGTCCACACAAACTTAGGGATTTATTGCTTCGCGAACCTGTGTTTAGACTTCTAATGTTTATCCGCCTTTTTACACTAAAGTCTCTCTGCTAAGTCTGGGTTTTTCTAATGCAACCTAACCGGATTGCGAGGGATAACAAGGAAGTGTTCACTACAACAAATGTTTATAACCGCAAAATCCGACACAACACACTTGCGTAAATTTTATCAGTTTCGCTAGAATTTATCCAATTACCTTTATGCAAA
>JGI24158J21664_10002363_pt1 | contig 22751 bp, 19 predicted proteins | sample Ectturendosymbi3_FD_21664 | JGI IMG/M metagenome (IMG submission 21664)
TCTTTTATCCGGTTAACCGGCAGAATTATATCCGGATATCAGACAGAAAAAAAACTCCGGTTAATCGGTTAACCGTTATCCGGATAATCCAACCCTAGTAGCGACACTTGTTTACGAGTTAAAAACAAATCATAAAATAAAACGTGGAAATGTTCGATCTTCAGAATAGAACTAACCTTGAATAGGGTTGGGCTTCGACATGCTGGGCGCGTCGCCAGTGCTCTGTTGGCCTGTGTGACGTAATGTACAACAAAACAATATTGTCGGAATATTGTCATGGACAACCCAGGCATGAAACGTAGTCGACTTCAACGAACGTTTAGGCCGTTGTTCCACGGGAAGGTATAAAAAAATTCGCGCTTGCAAATCAGGGGGAAATTTTCTCACAGAGCAGTCACGCGAAGGCTAATGCATATGACACATGAACCAAAAGATGTAGCTTGGTCTTCAGGGAGCGTCAGGACAAACAGATNAAATGAGNTGAAAACAACAGATCTAGGATCACTACTCGTACCAGCTGACCTGGCATAGAAAGAGAAAATGAAGACGTGAACTTCTTGTCGTCTGCTGAAGATGCGAGTGTCGACGCAGCATTGTTGTTGCTTGGCAACGTGAACGAGAAAGAGTCTACTGGCTTGGATAACGTCTGCGGCTTGGTGGTCTCCGCTGAAGGTAAGCCGACGATAAACATCAACCTCACGATTGTTGTGTACATTTGTTCACAAATAATACTACGGAAATTACTTGCAGTGATATCAAATTCGCTTTCTTTAGGTGGGTAAAGCACGCGGACAATGCACAATTATTTCCATACACCAATACACGATGTATTTGGTCAAGATACGATTTTAAAAAATTACATAACATTACTGTAGATTTTCATCCTAGTTTTGAGACCACCTAAATATAGATAACAAACTTTGCCTGACCTTCAGATGTGGGTGCGGCCGACGCTAGCAGTGACGCAAACATCTTCGGTTGAATGGGGGTCGTCTCAGTACCTTAAAATACAAACAGTTACACGTCGTACACGCAGAGTACTGTACGGAAACGTGTATTTGTAATTACGTTGCCCGAGTGAAAAGTTCAACGAACGGAAGGGTCTGTATTGTGTTGGATCAAAGGCACATTCCCGAACAAACGCAAGATGAAAGGCTGGCGCCGCAACAATCTTGAAACCTTGCAACTTGGACTGACTGCTTTACTGTACCTGTTGAGGGCGGGCTGCTTGCTGGAGGGAGAATAGAAAGACTCGATTGTTTTTCAGAGCCCTGTTTCTCAATACTGACAGTATCCAACACACGCTGAACCACTGCAGCTGCTCCAGGCGGAACATCGGGCCTGGATGAAAACGATCTTATCAGCTTCACCCGATGTAAGCAAAAACTATGAACGTGGCTTGCGGATAACTCACCCGGGTTGGAAGTTAGTTGGGCACTGAACAGTGTTAACCACCTGGGGTTGTTTCAGCTCCTTGATGTTGACCACCTGGAACAACAACGAGACGCTATCGTTTACGCAGAAACATGACATTAACGTCATTGACTTAATCTACATTAGCATATGGGTACGAAGCAAGGTCGGGTTTAAGATACTAGAGGAGAATTTGCGCGTGTAACCATACCTGAGGGGGATTGTTCAGATTCGACGCGGCCTCGGTCTGAACAGCATCGAACTTGTCGGGTTTGGGACGCACGACTTCGCCCTCCGGAGCACCGTATGCCAGCGTAGCGGAACCTCGAGCTTTTGGGAGGAAGTCTGCGAGTTTGAATAAACGACGTGTTTCGTGAAACTGAAAACACCAGTCATCAAAAAATCACCCGCTCAAAATCCAAGGGTGCGCAAACAGATCGTCAACTGTCTTTACGTAGTGAAAACGGAACCGCGTTGATAATATTCCGTTGCCTATAGAGCCACCCTTGCTTATGGCACTCAATATAATGAACGGGTCCAGGGTTGTGCATACCTGGTCCTGGAAAAGGTTTCGATCCACTGACGAGCGTTTCTGCTGACGTAGCTGTTTGCAGCGCCGGCGAACTTGCGGTGGCAACTGGAGGTACAGCCGAGGCGGTCACAGATGGGACTGGCGACGGGGCTAATGCCGAGGGCTGGCTTGTAGGGGGAACCGCAGGAATCACTGATGATGTTTTGGCCAAAGGCCTGCGAGTGAACGTCAGCGCAGCAGCTGAAAAAAGCAAGTAGCTTTTTGACACATTGTAAAACTCTTCACGAATTAACTTCGCGGTTGAGAAATATATTGACGAACGTCACCTGTTGAGCTTATCATCGCAACAGCAGCATTGACAGCAACCCAAGCTGTTCTTCACAATCATACGTGAATGACTTTAGCCCAGCATGTCCGACCCGTGGCCCGCATGCCGCCCAGTCGAAGATTTTGTGCGGCTCAGTTCGATGATCTTTGATCTTAAAGTTGATATTTTTGATGCAATGTTCTTTAGTGTCTTTTTATCACGTTCTGCGTATTGGCAGATTACTTGACATCTCGGCGCAAAAGTGACTTCTAGTGCTCTGATTTCTACTCTGTGTCCCTCGGTACTAACCTGATTTCTAGCTACCGTTGTTCCATTGGGACTAAGCCACCCCATGAAAGCACAATTGGGAATGACTGAAGACATCATACAATGGTAATCATTGATTCGAAAGCTTTCCTTTGGTTTGCTAAAATAGAAGTCATTCAATGTGCGGCCCTCATGTAGATAGTGACATAATTGTTGGCCCAGCAAATCATTTCGGTTGGACATAGCTGCTTTACCAGACTACCACAGCGCACATTGCTTTGATCGCGGGTACAATTGCTACAACGGAGTTTTCCCCCCCAAGTCGAAATTCACAGGACTTTCAAAAATTCCGCAACTGGCCGGCAATGTCCGGCACAGAGGCGTCTTTGCAAACACGAGCTTGAGCGACTCACCGGTAGCTTCCTCGTTGACCGGAGTAACGTCACCGTCCTCGCTGGAAAACCGATCGCTCTCGGAAGTTTCTGGAAGAGTTGCGAGGAAAGCGAGCGGTAATAAGCGAGCATGGCAACAGTGAAAGCCAAATGTAATAAGCAAATCCACGCGCCGAGCACAGCTTGATGTCGTCAATACGAGACACACGACAAAGTGCACAGATAGTTCAATTCTTTGGTTAACCGTCGGCCTGCCCCGCACCCGAGATGAAGTTTTAACAACCTTTACGTCACTTGAAAAAAGCGGAGTGTTATTTGATGAAGCGTGTTTTATGTGCTCGAAACTTACTGCTGCGTGCTGTGTATCTATTGCCTTCAATGGTTGGCAGAAACTTGTGCTGTGTCTGTGTCTGTGGGTGAGCTTAATGGGGCGATGTAATAATTTAACGATTTGGTAAAGAACGGTCAGCTTTAAGAAAACGACTCGCAAGTAGAATTTGTTCATATAAAAAAAGTCTTAAGCTAAAAAACGCTATTACGGCAGACAAGATTTCTAATTGAGACCGCTTCAGGCGCAGGTAAAAACAGATTTACATTTGTCTTTTGCGCACAACGTCAACGTCCAAGTCGTTCGTGCACGTTGCATTTTAACCCCTTCCCCAGCCGGTAATCGCGGAAAGGAGACCAGAAACTAATTCTTGCGTCGCAACGCAAGCGAAGTGTTTTTCATTGAGGCGAATTACCGGATTCTGATGAATGTTGAGAGGAAGATCCGGCCGACGCATCATCAGTCACTGAGTGTGTCCGTGCTACTGATGACACCAAAGCTGAAGAGGAACCCTTCTCCAGCGCTTCTAAGCTTGGCATACGAAGTTTAACACCTGCGGAAAAAGCATTACGCCGTTGGATGCGACAATGCGGCACAAACACTGCTAGTGTTAACAGATACTAAATCACCGTTGGAACTTAGTAACGTTTTCTAAATATCGATTGCTAACAACGTCCTGTGTAAGTCGCATCCAGCGCATGAGAAATCCAAAATAATTTTACAACGTTCATACTCGAAAGAACACTCCTGGTAACGCTCTTTGCACTTGATGACGTCTTCTCTGACGCAGCAATATCAGAAGACGGAAGCGATCCTGGCAAATATTGAATGCATTAGCGCGAAGAACTAAAACCCACCAAGACCAAAACAGTCGTCTAAGTAGACATAACCTCTCAGTGAGCGTGGCTCGAACTACTACAGGACACCACGTGTTAATGAAAGCGGATAAGTGGTTACAGATGTTAACGATTGCATCTATTCGCCAATTCCGCTCGCACTTTCAGTTTTTGCGTAAAACCAGGTAAATCAAATAATTATAACACCACAAAAAACGTATAGCGATTTTCTAACATATTCTGACAAGTCCTTTCACTCCTGGGATTTACAGAAAAACACTGGAAGTACTATGTCGACAAAAACATAAGACAAGCAAAGCCAAACTAAACGCAAAGCTGAGCAGAAAATTAAAGTTTTATTAAGTTAACAGAAACGAAAAAATCCAGCCAAGGCTGATTGAACCAAGATACCTTTCCTGGAACCATCGCGGGGAGTGGGGGTGTACTGGCCTGCAGATGACCCCGAGCGCGACGGGGTTGACTGGTCGTCACGTGATGATACAACATCGCTTTTACTTTCGCGCAGGTGTAAGGTCGGTGCGATGAAACTTGATTTTATTCCTGAGACATAAAGCATTCGTAAAACTCTGCTGCAAACCGCAACTGCAAAGAAACACTCTGGTTTGTAGTGTCAGGGTAAAACGTCTTGAAATTGTGTTAGCTCTGTTTCTATTCACTCGTGGCTTGCTGTTTAAATATCGGGGGCAGATGGCCAGACCAATGAGACCTACCCAGCGGAAACAGGGTTCATAGAGTTACAATGATGACTTTAAAGTTTAAAGTTTGTAATGACTTTTGCATGCACAACCAAGTTATTTCTCACTAACGTCTTTTACTTGTCTTAAAACAAGCAAATCGCAGATCATCCAATCACAACGATCGAAAAAAGAACTTCCTTGTTTTACACTCTCAGTACGAAACAGCTCTGGTATACACAATTCCTTAAGTATTATGCTTTCTAATAATCTAATGTACATCTACTGGCTGTAAAAGAAAGTAGACTAGACACTTTTATTATACAGCACTAACAAGACATTAGTCTTTTATAACAGGCAAACGGTTTTTATAATGGAAATGTAGCACAGCATTTTTGCCAAGGAGAGAAGATTAGCTGTTGCTTCTTGATACCACCGCTGTAATTTGCCGCCCACCGGAAATTTAAGTGAGCTTTTTCATAATTTTTTTAAAATCTGCCATCATGAGTTTGTCCCCTGCGACGGAGTGGCTGTTTTGTGTTGCTTGTGCTTTTGTTAAATGTATTGTGCATTTGAGTTAACGGGAAGGACGAGGCAATTCGCAGGGCTACGTAGCCAGCGTACCGAACAGATATACGGCTCGCATAACAGTTTTGTTTGTTATTCAAAAGTGTTAAGGATCGCATCTACTGAAATGCGGTTTAAATCAGTGGTTCCCAAAGTATGGGTCGCGAAGGTCAATAAATGGGTCGCGCCGAGGCGATCTAAGGTCAACTTAAATTTCACCAACCGCACTGAAATATTGATTGTTTGTAGTACAGTAAAACACGTTATTACAAAGAGGGTGGACCACACTACTATTGCTTGTCTGTGTGGTCTAAAGAAGTTATAAACTTACTGCCAAAAGCCATACAATACAATCATTAGTTTTTCATGTTGACATTTCTTTGAAGCTTGGGTCGCGAAATGTTGAAACTCAGATTTGGGTCGCAATAAAAAGGTTTGGGAATTTCGTTTAAATGTTCACTCAGAAGCATTTCCTAACTTTGTTAGTCCAGTATACATGCCACTAACTTCGGTGATAGTTTAGAAGTCGCAGATATACGTCTCAGATTTGATATTTTTATGGAACATGAGGCTTTTATGCTGTGTAACAAAGTTAGTTTTCTACGTCGAAATCCACATTATCTACGCAGCAGCATTTCTGCATGCGTTTTTCTTCATTTTAAAGTTCCAGAACAATGCTGTAATCAAAGAACTATTGCATTTTTGTGCTTAAAAGTGAAGCTTCTGACATGTACTTACAGCTTGCAATGATATACACCGCAGCTGCACACGTTTTCTAGTGGATACAATGCAAGCCTTCACTGCTCACGATTTAAGTTCAGTCAAACATTGTTCGACATTGCTATTATAATCACCCTCTGCAACCACTGTCGTACAACCTCAGTTGCTTCAGTCTTAACTTATACGAAAGTCAACTGTTTGTGTAACCAACCAGGCAATACACGTACACCGTGTATTCGGGGTGCTCCAGGCTTTAATGCGATACTTCAAAGCAAAGCATCGACACATGTAGTAAAATTTCAGCAGTCACGCAATTCGAACCTACCCGGCGGAGTGCAACGAACCGGTGTCGTTTTCCTTGAGCCGAGGAAGTGCGAAAGCTGACTGGCTTTCTTAGGGGAGAGCCGCGATGCATTCAGGTCTTTCGAACCGACCTTACCGTCTACGGCGTCCCCCTCACCACTTGCAGCAGGTGCACCGCGATCACGGAGCAGCGAGTCAGCCAAGGTTTCCAAATCGGTGCTGGTGCAAAAACAAAATCAGGTTTCATTTGTTTGACTGAAGTCCAGTGAACGCTGAATTTTTCGCAAGACGGTAGTGATCACCAACTCTCTCACAACCATGGGCCAGGAAAAAAACGAACAGCACATCGACAATAAAAGGCGCATAACAAAGTGAAAGGCTTCATACATATGATTCTACAGTAGCGGTGATGTTTCTACTATCCACAATATCTATGGTAAGAGTAGCCCAACAAAAAGCTGTGCATGTCACATTAAAAATGCATTATCCGGTCGCGAACGCAGCCCAGTTCGATAGAAGTGAAATAAATTAGCTGTCAATTCTCATCTTACTTATCTCCAGAAGCACCGTCCGCAGTATCTTGATACAGCAATCGTCTGTATTGACTTGTAACAGGAGAATTAATCGTCGCACTGTTCAGCAAGCGCAGCCTGAAAAATAACGCAAATACGAACTGGTCTTTAGTTGAACCAAAGGAATATCTAGGAAAGCACGCTTTGCTGTTACAACCAGCTTAGTTCAGGGGTCTCCAAACTACGGCCCGCGAAGCCATTTTGTCAATGATAAAAAAAATAATATACAGTACTTACGAAAAATTTGTTGATTTGGTAGAATATAACATCCCGCAACAATCACATTGCGTAAGACGTCCGGCCCTCGACACGTTATGTCTTACCTTGTGGCCCTAGGACAAAAACGTTTGGAGACCCCTGGCTTAGTTTAACTGCAGTTACCAAGCCGGTATAATAACAAACAGGGAGATCAAGCCAGGAGAAAAGTTCCGGGATAATGGCTCGCATCCCCAGCAATCATCAGCTTTTCGTGCATTTGCGACGCTATCACGCCCGTTGTGCGACACAACGTACAAGATCAGCTGCTTTAACGCACTTGTCGAGTTGCTGTCCAAGCGTCATTATCTTCCGCTCTTGCTCGTGCAGTATCTGCAGCTGGTTCGCTATCACCTTGTGGACCATGTTACTTTCTTCAATCTAAAAGAAAAAAACAATTCCAAGCAAACTGACCGTAACCGCAAAAGCTTTTCAAAGTTAGCGAAACACTATTTCTACAACAGAAAATGCGAAGAAGGATGTTAAATAATAACACACATCCATATCAGTGCACAAAATAATATAAACAGCTATGCAAGCGTTATATCAAGCCGGAAAGGTGTGGACATACGCTCTTGCGATATATTTGCGATACAATATACTGTCATATTTTTTTCAGCACGACGCGTTGAAAATGCGGAAAGGAGTCAGAGACCTGCATTCGACGCTTGGACTTCTTCAATGGCGTCGACTTCTGCGTCTGCTGAAAATTGTTCCACTGATCGTCAAGTGCTGAGTTTGTTTGTGCGACTGCCTCCTTGATGTATTGATGCAAGCCACGTATTTCCTGATGTGAAAAGCAGTAGACTTTAAATTTCACGTATAATACGGTGCAGGATAAACCAAACCTGGTTTGAACCAAAATAATGCTGTGTTAAGATACGAGTTAACAAAGCCAAGACAATACTTAGTCACGATTAACGTGCTTTAACGTGTTGACAGTACTAGTTTTTTGGCATGCCTACCATGTCGTACAAGTCAACCTTCCAAAGTGCACATGCTTTCCTGAATTGGGTTCAAACGAGAGTTAGGAAAAGACGTGTAACCCCAACGAAAACCAACGTATTCCCGTTTGTATGTCTGCACACACTCCAGTTGCTAGATCACGGCCCTTTTTCTTTTTTCCATCAAAATCTCCACTAAATTGAACAAATCGTGGCTCATCACCTTCATTTTGCGCTGGTCGGTCATGTCAAGCGGACGAGAGCGAAGTGCCCCGCGGTACGCCGGGTTGTGCACGCGCTGGCGCCAAGCGTCGACATTCTGAAGAGCAGCGAACGATTCGAGACACTGGGTTCTCGCCGTCTTTATCTCCTCGTGCTGGTCGGCAGTGTTGCGGGTGATGGCAGAACCAAACTTGTCCAGCACTTCAACGCTCTGGATTAATACAAAAACGACACACAACGGTGGATTGGCCCGTTCTTTACAAAACTCTGGCTTCGAGACAATGGAGAATACCAAAGTAGAATTTGGTTAAAGCTGCTGTGTCGCAAACGGCGCAATCGTGGGTGATGATCCTTCGTCTTCGTTACGCTTAGAAATCGATAAGTACGCGCAGTGGTTTAACAGCATTTAAAATTACACTGTTTGACAGCGTTAGTAAAAATGGGCGCACGACACAAAGCACCCACCTTGCGGAGTTCTTTTTTATCCTCCTCACTCCCAAGACTAGCGACTTCTTGCTTCACCGATGACGAATCTTGCAAAAATTCCTTCAATTCGCGGTCAAAGTCCGTTATCTCGGTTCGCAGCTCGTCCGCAAGGGCGTCGACGTCCGAGAACTGCAGGGAGCCTGCGCGCTCTGTCGAAAACAACGACATGCCACATCAGGATTACTCACGAGTCCTGAGGAAAACCGAACTCAAATTTTGTCATCGGTTATTAACCTCTTGCTTTTCGAGGGATGGATTTCCGTTTCCGGGGTGGGTCAGACGGGTCGGGCATGATCTCAGCAGACTGCGGACGAGACGTACCTGCAACGCCGTGGCTTTGTTTGCGAACATCTTTACCACAAATTCGCACAGAAAGGCAGGAAAGGAACACAAATGTCACATCATTTGGAAGTACAGCCGAGTATTGTAGTTGCGTGGTTAAGAAGCCGTGGTTTGGCGGTGTCTTCCAGTACTTCCTACGACCCTCAAACGTGAACCTACTAAGCGATTAGCAGATGCTGCGTGAAAAGGCTTAACTGATGCTGTTTAGAAGCAACATAACGTCGGCGGTCGCGCAGTGGAGCTATTCCTGTGGTTAGCTGCAATCACACACAGTAAAAATAAATATACATATCGATGCATTTTTTTGCGCATTCTAAACTTAAATGCTTTCCCGCGGTGGCAAACTTAAACTGATGCATTACTGAGCAAGCACACCCACCACATATCGAACTAACCAAGTCAAAAATTCCATTCAGCGCCACATACCTGATACCAGTGGTTTCGCATCCTGGGAAAAGGGCATCGTAACGGGCAATTGACTACGATGAATAGATTCGCTCAACGGCTGCTTAATCGGCTCCGGTTTTCGAATGTCATTCCTTTAAAAAAAATTTATGGTAAAATTTATAAATCAGAAACCTCGGCAGTTACCATTACGTTGATAAATGGCGCAATCGGCCAGGTACGCACGTTCACATTCCCCAGCTTTATAATGTCAAAAACATGAGCTTAAGCTTCAAAATAACAGGTCACTTGTTGAAATTCTGGTAGCATCAGTGGTGCACCTCAGCATACATTCAGATCGACAATTATAATACACACTGGCAATCAACCTCATTTTTTCGTACTTTACGACCGGTATATCAAAGATAACCTGCAGGACAGGTTGTTTCAAAACGACGGCAATCGCCATGCAAATGCCTTACCCTGCTCTTGCTCTGTCGCCAATCATTTGCTGTATCGCGATCGCGTCTTGATTGCTGTCTGCTTCTGATATAACTGTAGCCGGCGATTCGGGCAATTTCTGCATTGGAAGCCGCGAGAAGCGTGGGAGTGATTTAATTAACGACCAGGAATTCCGAAAAAAACGAGGTTACATTCCTACACTACACAGTTTGACTTAAGGTCGATTTTGTACGAAAAAAAGCAGCCGACGCAGTATTCGCACAAGGACTAATGACGATACACACACATGCATCCATAATCCTAATATCGCTTATGGTTCGAACCGAGCACAGCCGTGAGGTCCGAAAAATTAATATTTTTGGTAGCGCTTCCAATGATGTGGTATCATTTGAGCTTGGATCATACCAAGATATTTGGTGTAGCCATCACGGAATAGCCATTTTATAATGAGGCTGGTGGCGAACTATAATGAAATATTTGCTACCATATAATGAAATATTTGCTGCTGTTGCAACCTCTCCGGTTGCGTTGCGTTGAATGTGTGATTCACCACGAACGGGATGTGCGCGAAGAACAACAATATGTATACGTGGCGCGAATAAGCAATAAAAGAGTGATTGCGGCGCATGAACTCTATTGCTGCTTGCTGCCATAGTGCGAAGCTTTGCGCACATGCCGCTCGGGCTTTTCCGATCGCAACACTACCATGGACATCAAACGATGCCACGACACAGTTTTTTTATATTTCATCTACAAAACCGAACGTGTTTACTGGCTTAGACAACTGTGAAGTAATTACGAAGTTTTTGGTATGAAAGCGTTTCATAAAAGGCAAGCTTGAACTATTCCAGGCACAATCGCTTGGTTTACTGGACAGGTTGCAGCTCAACGATATTTGATATTTCGAGGCGTAATTACTTTTTAAGGTCACCACCTGGTACCCCAGAAGGGACTGCAACAACAAAGCTCAGTTTGCTTTACTACAATCAGAGCGATGCATAAGATGCAGTTTAGGAAAACCCTGTCGCTCTGGTTCTTAGAAGTTCTGTAGTAATACAGTAATTGTCGCTTCACGCCCATCGCCATCGTCTCGGAAGTCACTTTTGACAAATCAACTTCGAAAACCAAACGAAGTCAAATGAGATGGACGGCGCGCGAAACCAAGTTGCGTTTCAGCATTGAGGGAGGTTGAGCTGCTTTTGGCAAAATGTTTATGTTTTGGAAATCTGCTGCTAGGTGAAGAACGGGACAAGCGTTTCTTTTGGCGTTTAAGAAAATAGCTCAATTGTTGTGTCTCATCAGGTACCTTGAATCTTAATATAAACATTTAATGCAAACGCAGGCAAATTGTTCAGGCAAGCACGCAAGGAAGGGCTGCTGCAGAGGAATACGGTAGCGTGATGCTTGTGCAGGTTTTCCAACACACATAAATGCATAATATTGAGAGGTAATTGTATTTGTCACAACAATGACAAGGGGGTGGCCAACTTGTCTTCGACTAGAAAATTTCTTGATGACTCGCGATCGAATGGTCGGTAATAAAGTCACAAGTACAAAATGCCATAAAAAGGAATACTGATTGAAAAATGTTCCGTTAGGTATCTTGTCAATTCAATGCAAAATCAGGCGCGATCGACCAACTGACACTCGACGATCGATCGGTCAATCGCAATTGACGTGTTGGCCACCCCTGGCCTACGCAATCAAGTGACTAAGGCTAGAGAGTAATGGGGTTTGGCAGTTGAAAACAAAGGCAGGAAACAAAGCTCCATTCTGCATGTAGCATGATTTTGGTGTGAAAATATTTTGGCGATAAAACGCAGCGAGTACAGTTTGAGAGTATTTCTGTGCAGCCAGTGAGACAGACATCAACTAGACTCACAGCAGCAGCAGGTTGCATTGAGAATGATCCAATCAATGACCTGGAGGCAGGCGGCGTCTGTTTGGAGCTGCCTGCGCCAGGAGTCGGAGATGGACGAGAAAGTTCATGAAGAGGTGCAGAGGAAAACTGATAAAGAAAAAAAGTGGTTTGGAAACAGGCTGCTGTGCAGTCCATAAGGTGCTCAAAAAAATTAAACAATGTATGTTTTTAGAAGCACTAATTCGACGGAAATCAAAAGACGAAGCATAGCGCTGTCCAAACACAAATATTCCGAACCTTCGGTACGTTGTTTCCGGCCACAGGGCCAACAGACAACGGAGGTTTGGGAGTGCTGGTCTTCAGTGACAGCGACGGTTTAAGCTTTTGCTTGCCGCTTGGTGGAATCAAAGACGTAGAAGAAGGCATTGCTCCACCGTCCAAGCTGCCAGACTATACAGAAAGGCAAAAAGTTTAGCAAGTAGACTTAAATGCGATCACACTGGTCAATAGCAAAATAATTTCAGCCAAGAAAAGAGTGAAACAGATCTGAGAAACAAGAAAGTTAAGCATAGCAAAGCATGGTTCATAAAGTTTGCTGCAGACAAGATTTCAATAAAGAACGAATTTGGAGTCGCACTTATATCTTATTGTTAGTGACAGAGGTGTAGGAAAGTGCATACGGGAACTTGCGCCATATAACGCACACGCACACATCCGTCTTCGAGAAAAAAACGAATGGGTATGGTACCGAACCAGTAGGAGCTACACACACAGCATTTTTATGATGCCAAGCGCGCAAAGTGATTGCCTCTGACTGTAAAAATCGTTACTTGGCTGAGACTATCAAGCCAGACAAAAACAAATCATTCACCGCATTAGTTTCAAACGTTCAAGTGAGAACTTTAAAAATATTACAATTTCGATGCACATATTTTAAACGAGGGATAAGCGCGGCTGCTACAATCGCTTGCCCGACCAAACGCTTCAACAACTCGAGAATTCGCTATTTTTGAAAATCTCAACCACAACTAGAGGCACGTGCAGGTAGCGTTGAGACACATCAGCAAAAAGGTGATTTTCTTCGTACTATTAAACAAAAAGAAAGAAATCCAACAACTGTCGTCGAAGGCTTGACAAGTGCTCTGAAACTCAACAATCGTATAATCGCAACGCAACACAAGTTCACGCTAAAAACGTAACTTTCGACGAAACGTACGTTGCTGGGAACCGCCGACCTCTCGCCATCGGTAGACAAGTCCTTCGCAGGAGCGACAATGTCAGGATAGTCTTCCTTCGACATCAAGTTGACCATATGGAACAAGGAAAGGTATCCATTGCTAGTAAGCGTAGCGTATATTGGCATTGGAGGGCAGAATTTCGACTCGTCTGAATAAAGCATAGTAAACATTCACAGCTTGCTTGTATAGAAAGTAGAATAGTTTTTCTCGCAGTTTCAATTGAATGCTCTTGAATATAAGTTCGAATATTACTTGTGAGAAGGGAAAGCGAGCATACCGATGCGTATTTGTTTGACAGCTGTGCATATGATGGAGATCCCAAGTGGCATCGGTTCTTCATCCGAATCATCGTCGTTCTGTAGTTCGGCTTGAAAGCCATCGGCAAGTTGCCATATCGCCCAGGCATTCTGCACATCAGAGAAAAACAGTAATTCCTACGCACCATCTCGGGAGACACTTTGCCAGCTATTTCACGAAGCAACAACTCACAAGATCACCTTTAGCAATCTACAAACATTTTCGATACAAACGAAGAAACAAGGTTCGCTTCGGTTTCTCACAAGACTCAACGTTCAGGCAATTAACTTGCGACCGCTTTGAAATTCTCACCGCCTGCTTGTTTTTCCCCACAACCGCTGTGTCTGGAGCTCTTGACGAAGCCAGAACAAAGAGACTCCACTTATCCAAATATGCCGCGAAGTAGTGAACCTCGTGAGATCCCCCGATGCCTAAAAACAAACGAACAACCTGAAGCAGATTTATGTGAGATCCATCACATTAAAATAAGTCATAACAATTGCGGCAACAACTAAAAGGAAGAAAATGAATGAAGTTCCAATCAACGGTTGATAGTCGGAATCCCAAAACAGAAAATTTGGAAGATCAAAAACGAAGTTGGTTATTTGGTCACAAACCGGACTAAGCAGTAGGCTACTTTACACAACGACAGTTTTGAATTAAGACCACGAGGCAAATTCTCAACGTGCACGCACCATAGCAAGGGTCCTCGTAATTTTTCCACGTTGGACTTTTATCTTGCTCTTTAGCGGGAGGGAGATTGACGAGAAACATATTAGGCTGGCTCTCGTCTGAAGATTGATCAGAATCAGGCAAAGGAACGTAGGTCACTGCGACTTGGTATGTCGACAGCCACAGGATGTCGCATACCTTCACCTTGCGGTCCACTCCCTCGTAAACTGGTACAGTGCGACGGATCTCCATATTCTGTAATGATAAAGCAGCACCTGACCTCGCGTGGAAGTACTACCTGCTCGTCTTACTCCATATACAGCCACTTGGTCATGACCAGACGACTGCTGTAAGCATTTCTAGTATCAAAGCCTTTAAACACGGATACTGTGCTGGGTGTGTAACACTAAGCAACTGCATAGGCAACCGTTTGAAAAATGAGGACATGCTTGAGAAGTTTGTCTGATTTATGTAAATCGTTAAATGCAGTTTTCACGTCACGGACCGCTGAACTGAAGTTTTCAGAACTTTCATTCATAAAGTTTCACACCCGATTTTCCTCGGAGGTGTTCGCGGGGACAGCAGCCCTATGACTCGTAACACCACACGGACGGTTTTCAGCGATAGTCCTGCTGGCTCCACACACAGATGGGAGTAAGCAAGGTCGGAGATGTAATCACACCACCTGGTCCTTGGAGGACCGCTAGGTCGATTTCCCGTGGTGCAGCCAGCAGGATTCGACTCGCCCATCTTTCCTGGGATATTCCGTTCACGTGGCCGAAACATCGTTGCCGAGATGTCTCTATTCGGAGAAGCGGCTCGACATTCAAGGCTTTACGAATTTCACAACTGCGTACTTTGCGCCGTGAATCAACATTTTTTAAGTTTCACTGTTATTAGCGCTTTCGTGTGTTTTGTATACTGCGTTCAAATCGCTGGAGCATACAGGCATAACCAGTGATCACTTTCTAATTCAATCTAAAAAATTCGAATCTGAACACTGGCTGTGCCTATCGTGCTCCTGCGATTTGAACGCAGTTTTACTTTTCGGCAAAACCTGTTGACAAAATCGCAGTAACACACTTCGTCGAACTCCAGCCTTGAACAGTCGATTACACAAAAAAAGGGAGAAAAATTCATCCTCCCATTGACGCAAACCATGGTTAAATATTTGTCTTCTAACGCGTGAGGGAGGACTGTGGCCCAAACTACCCTGAGACCAGCGCAGCCTCCCGCAATTCCACTGCAATCTAAATAGCTTTTCGAAAAAAACTTTATCATAGCAAGGCAATAATTAAATCATTGTTACTTCACGTTTGCATGTAAACGTCATTGACGTGCCTGCAGCGTACAGCGCCAGTAAAAATATCGTGGCGAAAGTAAGTGTGCTGATGACTGTAATAAACTTATCTATAGTCACGCATAGAAAGCACCCCAAGACGCAAACCAATGCTCCCACGTACCGGGGTATACTGCTGCATCGATCCATCCCTCCTCCCTACCATCATTTGTTTTCCTCGCGGGCTCCAGCATACTGCAAGGAACGAGAGCATGTAACTGCTTTTAAACAACGATGCAATCAAACATAATGTTAAAACGTGGTGCACTGCAAGTCGTATCACGTCGGCAACAGCTGAGGCACTTACCCGCGCATGCACTGAACTCTGAAGGCTTTCTCGCAACTTCCTCGACATTTTCTTTGACGGAGAGAACGTGAAAAGATCCTGACGAGACACATCTGAAATAAAACAAGGTTTTATTTGTATTACAACTAGAGCAGTCTTTATACACCTGCGGTGCCCTAGAATCCATTTGTTTGGTTTTTATTTTTCTTTCTGCGTTGTTTTTTAACCTGTGCTTGAGTAAAAAAACTGCCTGACACCGCAGTTACAACCTGAAGTGAAGAGCTCAAAAATATTAAGTTTAGTAGTATGTTTTTAACTTTAAAAACTCCAATTGATGTTGTCTTACATGACGCCCACAGTTCTTCAGTCCGAAGCATCTAATTGTTTAAAAAACGATAATTCTATTCCTCACACCAAAGCTTCACTATTCAATGAAGGTGCCAAAATCGTTACAAAATGTAAGCGTCGACAATTTTTAAATATATGTATTGCAAATGGTGGACTTACATTGATAAGTAATGAGAGGTGTCAACAGATGGATTCCACTGCAAGTCTCGCACTACATCAGAAGATTTGCTGAGGATGTGGTTTGCAAATGGAGTTTTGGTAGGTTTTCCCTTCACCAAACACAATGGCACGTTAGAGGTAAAACACAAATTGCACAGAAAGTTCTGGAACAGCATTAACCCATTTGCAACACCTCAAGAAATTTCCAAACTAACTTTTAAAGAGCCAAGCGTTCTTTATCCGGAGCAAAAAATTATTCATTAACGTTCAGTTGCCTTTGCAAATGTGAGTTCTGCTATACTTTCAATACGGCTACTGCATCACTACCACGTTTATTCGATTGTTAGCCGCCCTTGCTTGCAAGCCGCACGAAATGGTGTTAAAAATTTAAAGTAAGCCGCACTTGAACATGGGTTAACTAAGCCTATGAGATCTTTCGCGTATAGTGTAGCATATTTGGCGTTTGATTAGCAACCCTGGTAATGATGCTAACACCAATACAACTGCCTTCCGTTCATCATAATCCCTCCTGTTACGGAGCGCGCACGTGATGAAGAGAGGAAAGATACTATGAAAAAAGAAGTTGTTCAACAAAACGTAGCCAAGGAAAAAATGGGCGTCATCTAAACATTTTAATAAGCCAAAGAAAAAAAATGTAAGCCGGCCTCGATTGTAAGCAGCACGAAATGACGAAAAAAACTTTATAAGCCTCGGCTTACAATCGAATAAATACGGTATCCAAAAATATAATCCGTTTCAGAGAAATGAGAACTAATCTACAGACTTCAAATCAGCAAGATCATGATTAAACTATTGTTCAGTAACAAGAATACACATTTCCCTGGTTGAAAATATTATACAACAAATATAGAAAATCTTGAGTTGTTGTATGACTTACCGTATTGATTAAATTTCTTGTGTCAAAAAATAAAATTTGAAGACCTTTATCTCCTGAGCAGCAGACTGCCAAGGTCAGATTATCAGAGCTTACAGCCAGCCAGTGAGGGGGTGATCTCAAAGACACAGTTGCTACAGGAGCACCAACCATCGATTTCTGATATGCGGCTTCAAGCAAACTTTTGCTGGAGTAGACCTTTAACACAGATGATTGAGTTTGTTAACATAAAATTACTACCTCCAGTAACACAGCACAACTGGATTGTGTCCTGTTGATACAGGTGTTAAGTATCTCAGAAAATATCAAAAAAAACTATCATTTTAATGTTGTCAGCGCTCAGGAATTAAATGTCCTTTTTCAATCAAAGGAATTCAATTAACTTTTCAATACTAAGCAGTAAGTCCATTACAAAAGCAGAGGTAACATTCTGAGTATAAACTTGGTCTTGATAGCAGTTACATGACCAGTTTACCATGGTCTTTCTTGGCTTGTTGTGAGCAGATAAAGTTTGCTTTGTCTGTTGTATTAGTTTAAAAAGGCAACACCTGTTAAATTATTTCACTTTAGTACTGAAAATCATTCACCTTATTACTGAAAATTATTTGTGTTTACTCTTACCTTAAAACCATCACGGCAACCAACAAATACAAATCCATAAATGTTTGCCACAGAAATGAGATTCTTCCTGATGTATTGGTTTTTATCTTGCTGCATTTCTTTCAGATTAATGTGCCCAAGTACTTGAAAAGAGAATTCAGTAGGCTGTGAAAAATACAAAACATCCATGAGGAACACAAATATTTACTTGTAAAAATGCAAGGCCTAATGAGAACAGAATTTTTTTGCTCAAACCCTAATAATTAACCAGGTATAATATTTGTACACTTAGCTGAACACAGTGGTAAATTACAGGTAGCATAATATATAAAAAATAATTTGACAAAAACAAAATTTGAGTTAACTTATATATTTTGGGACATGCAAGGCACATTGTTTTTTTAATTGTATTTGAGTTTAATACATCCAAAGATACAACTTTTAGTCATATTACAGTTATGTCATATAATTTCAGGGCTTGTATAGCAGAATTAATACAAAAAAGCAGTAAAAGTAAGGATTAGCAGTATGTCCAAATGGAGATTCCAACAAACTGGTATGTTGTCAGATACCATTCTGATTTTTAAAATTTTGTGATTAATTCTTAAAGCAGACTGTTCATTTTACATAGAATGACCTGTTCAGCACAAGTTAGAAAATTTATGTGGTGGTCGCATTGCAAGAAAACTTGCCATCTGCAATTTTGCTATCTGAACAATTACAAAACCTTTAATAAATTAACAATTGACAACTGTGATCTGTGAAACCAAAACTGATGACCTTTGAAGGTTAATTACAGATTGACCTGATACGCGCTGAAAGTGCCTGCCAAGCCAGTGGTGTCAGCTTTTGAAAGTTTCTTAAAAATGACTCTTCTGCACCAATCAGAATGGCACACATGGGTAAATTCACTAATGTTGGTCATTAGTTCCCAAACATAAAAATTTCAGGCATGCCATTTTCCACTAAAGTGCAATTAAAGCAAAGGGTCAACCTGGAAATATTCTTGTGGACCATGAAGGTGGCTAGCAAATGCAATAAGGTGGTTTTGGTAATGCCAGAAAAAATGTCTATGACAATTTGCTTGACAAACAGATGCAGTGTGGGCATAAGTCATTTAATGTGCATTAATTTTTCAATAACTTCAACCTGATTGAAAGAATGTATCTGTGCCTCCAGTTCCGATTTTTTTTAATAACTTAAATGGCCTACAACTGACTCAATTTTGAAGTACTATTTAAAACACCCTGCATTTTTTCAATGGCTCTGCTTGCACTAAAAGGTTTTGTCACAGTTTATGCAAAACAAGCTGTTTCATCATCATCAGTTATTGACAACAGCTACGAAAATGTTCAGTTGAGCTGGATTCCAAATCAATGTTTTAAGGTAATGCATAAAATTGCATTTATTTGGAGAACACAAGAAAGCAAACAGTAACACAAGGTCTTTATGATTAATTCTTTCACATGCAGTATCTATGTCTAGATTAGGCTATATTAGACTTTGCCAATTTCTGCAAAAAATGCAACATAAAAAACTGTACTGTATTGGACACCACTAACAACAATCTAACCGCTTTTTCCACTTCTGGAGGAAAGTCATAATCATCGGCCATGGTTTTAAAGTAGTGTCGTCCGTAAGTTTCCCCAAAACCACAAACAAACAAATCAATCGCTTTACACAGAAATCTTTCTTGGACCTAGAAATAAAGCCAAACATCGAAAATTTATGATAATAAAAGCTTGCATTTTCATTTCCAAAGACCAAACGAAATACCAAGTATGCTTTTTATACATTCCCTCCATAGCTTTCATAAGTAAATATAAAACATTTCATGAGAAAAAGATTACATACAGCCAGTATCCAATAGATGCAAGATCTACATTGGTACGTAACCTGGTATTTGTCTGATAAACTTTTTTTTCAGCGATACACCTAATTTTTGTTTAAATGAATGAAAAAAATAAATCAATTCAGTCATGTCTGAAAATATACACTAGTGAATACTGTTACGGTGAGTTTTAATGCTATTACGGGACTAATGACCAAATTGTCTCAGCAAAAAAAAGAGCCTGTAAATACCAAAGTACGTAAGAATTCATAGAACAGCAGAGAAAATGTTAAGAAAAACTCAGGGTGAAACTGAGTAATATTTTGGTCTAGAACAGTGGTTCTCAAAGAGGGTGGAATCGCCCTGTTCGGGGCAATTTTGAGGGGCAGGGGGTCAAAGAAAGCAAAGGGGGAGAAAACGCTCAACCACTACCACTTATCAATCATTGAGTTAACTTCGGTTGTGACTTTGATGCTCTCAAAGCAAAGAAACTGCTTGTTGATTCACAAGCAAGGTTATCTACGACTGTACCTAACTAAAATGTCTCCCAATGTTTAACCCTTTAACGGACGCGATTGACCGGCCCTTTTTTGACCAAAAACTGCCAGCCACTAGAGCTAGAGAGCTGTTCAAACCCTCTACAGATTCAGCAAGCCTTTTAGTTGAGATCGAAAAAAAACGTTTTTTGTTTTGGCGTTTTCTGGAGGTGACATCACAATGAGGGCATGTTTTCAAATTTTTGGCCACCTTTACCTGGCCCTGGGCCCTAACCCATTCTTGTGAATCAAAGTTTTCTTGAAAACTAGGCCAAAATCCACATCTATAGATCCCTTGATTGACTTGCTAGCACATCTGTAGCCAAAATTATGGGTTAAAAAAACAGTTTTTCGCAAAATTCAAAAGGTTTCAAAAAAGGCATATTTTGCCCTTTCAGGGCAAACTTCGGGTATGTTTTTTTGGTTAATTTCATGGTGTCATCATCCGATCCAACACGCCAATATTTTGGCTCACAATATTTTTGGATTCCTAGCGAGAATACGCGTTTTTAGAGCCCTTGATTGAGTTTCTAGCGTTTCTGGTTCAAAATTTATGCCAAAAATATTCCAAGTTTGACAGGAAACTCCCAGGGGATTAGCAGGGATTAGTGGGGATTTCCCTAATTAATATTCTACCATTTTTACCATAACTTATCAACTAGAAACGCTAGAATGTTCATAAAATCCTCTAAAAGCTCGTACTATAGCCTAGAATGCATTTAAATCTCACGCGGTTTCACGCCAGTGATTTGGCTTGATTTTTGAACTCACACGGGACGTTGACGTCATGAATTGTTTCGACAGACCTGTCAAAACATCCTGTGGTTTCGTAAACATGGCCAGAAACGCCGAAATTGCACGGTGAAAATTGTTTTTTTCAGTCTAAACTACAAGTCTTCCCCGATTCAGAGTGGATTTGAACAGCTCTCTAGCTCGATCCGCTGGCAAGTGTTGGCCATATACAAAAGCGGTGTATTCCGCTCCAGGTTGAGGTTTGTGGGTGCAGAAATTTTCACCAATTTTTAGTATTTTATCCATAATTTTGGCTACAGATATGCTAGAAAGCCATTTAAGGCCTCTAAAGACGCAGATTTTGGCCTAGTTTCCGAAAAAAAACTTGAACCAAAAGAATGTATCCATGGATTAGGGCCCAGGGCCAGGCAAAAGTGGCCAAAAAAATGCAAAAACATGCCCACTTGTGACGTTCCCCCCAGCGAACACCAAACCAAAAACAAAAAAAATTTTTTTCGATGTCAACTAGAAGACTTGGTGAATCCGTGGAGGGTTTGAACAGCTCTCTAGCTCTAGCGGCTAGCAATTTATGGCCAAAAAAGGGCGAGCCAATATGTTGGGCATGTTTTTGCATTTTTTGTGGTCGTTAAAGGGTTAAGCTTCGCGTGGTCGTTAAAGGGTTTAGCTTTGTGATGGCCCCAAGCACATTCATCAAACTGAACTGGGTACCACGGTATGCATTGATTTCTTCAAATAAAATTATTTTAAAATACTACCTTGTGTTTGCGTTATCAGGCTTGGGGGTGACAACAATGTGTCAAGAGCAAAAAGGGGACAGTGGAACAAAAAAGTTTGAGAAACACTGGCCTAGAGCAATGGTTCCCAATTAGTGGTCCATGGACTCCTCAGAAAAAACTTTTAAGGGCTTCCCAGCCTTGTTTATGTAAGATGAAAACCAAATAGCAAGTTATCAAACTATCAATCTTTGGGTGGTCACGACAAATTCAAACAACTTCAAAATTTGGTGAAATTGTAGCTGAACACCAAATCAGGAAATTGGTGGATTTGTTGCGATGCACTGACCACAAATATATGCATGAAAGTCACTGGATGTGAGTATTTATGAAGCTCTGTGCAATCAAAATTTCCACTTGCACAAGGTAGCCTACCTTCACTACTTGAGCTGCCATGGTGGCTATAACACTACATGAGAACTGCTAAGTCATTGCATCTGTGGACGTAGGGTAACGGTTAGGTTAGGGTTTGAGCTCAGGTTATCGCTTAGGTTAAGGTTTACACCTGAGTTACAGTTTGGATTTAGCTTGAGCGTTGCAATGACTCATAGGTTCTTAAAATTGTTGCTGCCGCCATGTTGTGGCTGTGCATGGTTGGTGAAGATACGCCTATTATCCAACGACTCAGCAGTTGTCATGTTCTCTCCTTTGTACTTTGTGCTGTCTTTTCGATCACACTGAGAGGGCATTACCGCTGCCATGTTGTGGCTGTGCATGGTAGGTGAAGGTACCTTACATACAGTAAGGTGGGTTTTTGGTTGCACACATCTTCTTAAGTTGTTACCAAAAACAGCTTTAATGCATATATTGCTTGTCAGTGCAACGAGTAGCCTAAATTTTTGTAACACATTCGCTGCCGGTGTACGAATATATCATATTTTGAAATCATACATTGAGCTGCTATTTTCACACCACTTTCCAACTCTGTAACTGGTCAGAGAACTGTGCAAACCCTCAAAAGTAGATTTGGAAAGTCTTCTAGTTTTAGTTTGCAATGAAAAAAAATTTTAGCTAGGCCTAAACCCTAGGTATGGCCAAAAAAATTAACACTTTGAGAACCGGGGTACGATATATTCGTACTTTGATTTCAGCCTAAAACCAGCAATTTCAGTTGCCTTACCAACGCCCTAGCTCCT
>JGI24158J21664_10002365_pt1 | contig 22744 bp, 18 predicted proteins | sample Ectturendosymbi3_FD_21664 | JGI IMG/M metagenome (IMG submission 21664)
CCCCCAAGAAAAAATTTCGCCCCCCCCCCTGGAAAAATGGACATAGTTCAAAACATTTGGGCACCTCTCGGAAAACTATTTGCCCCTCCCGGTGTCCCAACCTGGTTACGGGCCTGCTCACCACGCAGTGGAAATATATTTTAAAGGTTTTGTTATCCAGCCAATAACTTGGACGGTCATTACTTACAAAATCGATCGATCGTATCCACTTTGACTTGGTTGAGAAGATGATATTTGATGTTATTCTTCAACCGTGGTTCAAAAAGTTCTTTCGTTTTTATTTTAAACCATTGTCAATGTCTTGGTCATTCAGGAAGCAAAGCGCAGCCACGATCGCTTGGTGCGCGAACAATCGAGGCACATGAATCAGCTGAGAGCTCTCAGACAAGAACTCGACCAAATGAAAAAGGCCAAGGTGCTGCTTTTCGTAAAATTTGTGTGACAAATCGGTGTGTACCAACGTGTGTTCGTCTATTCTCGGATTTCTAGGCAGAAAATGTGGTGAGACAGACAGTTACGTTTTCGAATTGCAGGTTCGTTTGTTGCGTCAAATGAAAGACGAGCAGAAGAGAAACAAAACGCACGAATCTAAACAAATGAGAGAAATCATGAGACTGAAAAGAGAGTACCGGCAAAAAGCGGTTCGTGTTTTTCCTGTTGTGTGTGTCTGGTATACAAATGTTAGATGTCACCGTAAATATTGTACGTCTGTTTTCTGGTGTTGTATGTGTGCTGTTCATGCACTGTTATGTTCACTTTTTGATGTTTGTTCGACGCCTTTTTGCAGAACAAGCTTCAAAGCCTCGAGACCCAAAGCAAGAAGAAAGACATGCTGATGAAACGCAAGCAAGAGGAGGTCGTCCTGCTGCGTCGGCAGCTCAAACCTATATCAGGATCGTTTGGGAAGCGTCATCAGCAGCAACAGAAAGCCGCCAAACACGTTAACCAGAGTACTAAAACTCGATTTACTTTGTTTCATTATTTACTAGTCACGATTTGGAAGTAGTACTGAAACGCGCCAAGTTCTTTCAGTTTCTTCTAGATCACTGGTTTGAAGGTCGATGACAATCCTGCAAGGCTTTGCCAGTACAGTTTGCATAAATGCGTTCTGTTGCTGATGCGTTCGAAAACTGCCGCTGTGCGGCGGAGTTCCCACTAGGTTGTAGCAACGTGTTCGGTGTAGTTCTGTCGTCGTCAGGAATATTTTCGTGGTAATCAACATTTTGCATGTCTTTTCCTAAGACTTACGTGAGGGAACTCCTAGTTTTAACCTGCATGATGTTAAGTTAGTTTTTTTAATGTTCGGTTTTTGCAATCACTTAATAACATTTACTGCAATTAGAAAAGCTTTATTAGTGCTAGTTATACGGTAACAGTTGCCGACATTTTGTTATCAATAGGGATTGATTGAATAGCGTAAGGTAGTCTCATCCTTCAGTGACCTGTGGTTTTTGAATGGCTGATTTCTCACGTTGCGCTTTCTCTTTCCTATAACTATCCCGTACTGCTGAGAGTGTTGCAGAGCAAATAGTTGGCGTGTTGCTTCTTTCAGCTCCTCTGGACGCAACTTTTGTGGTGGACAAAGCGTCAACTTCTTCCTCTCCGCAGGTAAGACTTTTTCTGTGTCTATCTGAAATAATAACGCAAGTGGGATATTTAGGTTTACGTATGAAAAAGCCAGATTATGTTACTGCTTGCTTCTAATTTCTGATGTGGGCATTCTCAAAAAAATATGTCTTGTCCTAAATTCCTTGAGCGATTCTGCTTTGTGTTCAGGAATCGAACAGCAACACCAAACGTGATCGCAAACTTTCGAGCGAATTCTCGTCACGCACCGCTCGGGTTAAATGGAAAACTGTTCAGAAAAAGGTAAATGAAGTGCAGGCCCGAGGACAATAATAGACGCACCGCAGTGCTGCTTCGTTTTTGCAAACCTTTGCTGTTGCTCAGGTCGACGAAGTCGTGCTGCAAAGAGAAACGATCGCTCGGATCGAGAAACAAATGGAAAGGTTCATCAAAGACCGGGAACGCTTGAAACGCGACATCGAGCTGTTGCATCGAAAGCGCACCAGGGCGGCTGTGAAGGGAGAGGTCAGTATACAGTATACACCATGACACTAAAGATCGTTTTGACCTGTCCACTCGGGGGTGGAGCTTGTTACTTATTTTGCTCAACAGAGCTTGGCTGTGTGCCATCAGTTAAAAGACGAGGAAGATACGCTTCAAGAAAACATCGACTACGTTAATGAACAAATTCAAGAATGTCAGATGGAAATAATGCAGGTTAGTTTGGTCCATCCTCAAAGGTCAGCACGCCGAGATTCGATTGGTTACGCTCTATTTGTCATGTCGCCCGCAGGTTGAGGAGTCGATGGAAGACAACGGTATGGTGACTGGTGTTATTCAGACGTGTTCCGTGAACGAAGCGAGGTACATGCTGGAAAACTTGCTTGCTATGGCGATAAACAAATCTGCTGTCACTGTTCAGTCCCAAAGCAAGGTAAGGCAAAGAAGGGAGGATCAGTTAATGGTTTCGTCCAATCTATGGTTACGGAGAAAAAGTTGGATGAATTTACGAGAAACTACCCGGTCCCAGCGACGATTGAGATAATTTATCAGAGATCTTGCGACAAGTTCGAAAACAATTTTTCTATTAATCTGTTCATATCGATGAAAGATAAAATAGTTTTTGATTCGTTGAGAAGAAACTATGTACGCATCTGTACCTCTTCAAGTAGACAGTGAAAAAAATTTCGTTTCTTAAATAGTTGAAAATCAAATGAAAACAAATACTTCTATAATGTGATATAAAGATATTTTCTTAATTGCTCCAAGTAAATAAAGGTTTATTCAAAGTTGAGACGATCGTCAACTGTGTATGCTTTGCTACAGAATTACGGTGTTGCATAGAAGACTTTCACTTGGATCCTTGTTTTAGCAGGGACCTTGGCGTATAATTTGCTTACCTTGTCTGTTTGACGCTGTAACGTAATATTGACTTTGCTGTTAAGAAATCGCTGCGAGAATCGTAGTGCACGTGTCTTGTTCGTGACATAACGAAATTATGAAACATTGATTTTGCTTATCGCGTCTAATTCGAAAGCAAGACTTAGGATGTTAATCCTTGGTAATACTGTATGTAGATTCGCGACTTGGATGTTGTTTCGTCGCGAAATGTGAAATTATGTTGTTTTTGTGCACGGCTATTTTTTCACCGCAGTTGGAAGACCTGCAGTCGAAACTAAGCGAAAGTCAGCAATCTGCTAAACAAGCTCACGACATAATGCGGTACATGCTTGAAGAGAAGCCAAACCTTGACGCTAGTCTTATTGATTGCCTAAGTGAATATATGAAAGGTACGGCTGGATGTCTGCTTCATTAGAGAGACTTACCTGGACGTGTGAGACCTCGACGTGTTTTTTAACTGCGCATCACGAAGCTCATTGTAATTATTTCCCTGGTGGTTAAAAAAAAAACTCTGCGCACTGTCTGTTTCATTGTAGTTCCTGATCTAGCTTATTTGTTAACCCAACGTCTGTTTACAGCACAAGGCATAAATGTTTGTTTTCATCACCAGGCAACAGCAGTGACACCAGTAGTTTGAGCTCTCGCGATTCTTCTCCCGATCGCCAAGATCACAGCTTCGAGGCTTTACCGACGTCTGCGCTCGCAACGCTGGGACACGACGCCGCTGATGGCAGGGAAGACTCGAAGCCGAAGGAGCTGAAAGCGAGACGGCGGACTGCTACACCTCAGGTACCAACAAATGCTGTTTTTTTCGCTGAAGCTGCTGGAACAGTTGAGCCCGATTTTTGCCAAGCTGAATAAGTTGTTTGTTCAGGAAGTCAGATGTGATTGTGCAGAACTGTATTGCTCCATACTCTCTGCGCCACTAAACCCGTCGTTTGGCCAACAGTGAACGGTACCTACTTGCATATTTCAATCTTGGCAAAGTTGAAAACGTTAAACGCATTGTGTGCACACTTACTTATCACACGCGCACACACACACCAAAGTAGATTATTACTTGCAATAGACTGATAAGAATCCTGTTTCTGATTGGAAGTTATTATTGTGCGTGCATTATGTTTTATGGTCTTGTCAGTATTCTGGCAAGAACCGATGCGCCATCGTAATAGAACTCTCCACTTGTGTTGAGTGTGAAGCAGGTGCATGCTGGCCTTGGCAGCTAGCTGGACTTTAAGTTATTGCTGTGCCTCAAGCGACTTCTTCTTATAATTTCTTTTTCTGAAGGATTATAATCCAACGTAGTAATAATTATTACGATCAGTGGTGACTCGGGCTCAGCCGGAGTCTTCGATTACGTTTTACATTGTAGAACGCGAGCTTGCTTTACAGTTGTTAACTCGGGCTTTTTTCATTGGGCCTTGTCACTGTTCCATATATTTTCGTTCCATGTCTGACCTTTCGCGTTCATTTTGCAGGTGACCTGAATCATAAAATATCATTCACAATAGGCGTTCTCTCTATTTATTTCGCTCGCGCTTTCTTGGGCTCATCCGTTAGAGCCCGAGCTGCCATCTGCAATGAAGTGTTTTCTAAATATAATTCATATCAGATTAATTGTTTTTTGAAGTAATGGATTTGCAGACAACATTGTATTTGAATTCCAATCCGTGGACAGCTCCCATTCGAGAAAAATTTCAAACGACCGATAAACGGTCCAGTAATTCGGGCTAATATGAATGAGCTTATAGTACGCAGAGGACCAGCTGGCGTTATCATTGCTGTGTGACGTGTGTTGCGTAACATTGGACGAGTTCTCATGATAACTTCTCATTCATTGTTACGTAACGAACGTCACAAAGCAACGATAGTGCCAGCCTGAATGAGATCGAATGGAAATTTCAGTGACGCAAGCCTCGAACGGTTGCGTTTAGTCAGTACAAATCGCGTGATGAGCCCGATTGATGCTGCTGCTGACTTGGAGTCGCTCCTGATTGCAATGTTGTCAATAATTTGTTTTGCACATTACACATTTTGCTCGGTTGTTAATGGGGCTGATGTTGAAAACAAGCGTTGAGGAAAATGAAAAATACACGTGACTTTTAATCTTTTGGTCTAGCTTTTGCTCGAGATTATCGTGACTTTTGAACTTTTTACTGCATCTCCGACTGATGCTTGTCAAAAAAATCAGTTCAGACAGTTTCACCCAAGGTCTGTGGTAATATGTAAAATATTAGGAAGTTGTTGAACTGTTGTAATTTGAATAATTTTTTCATCGGTGTGAAAGCTTGCCTGATCTAATGTGATTTGCAAAACTCGCTGTTTTTCTCATTTCGCTGGCGTTTTGGTTTCTATCATTACGCTAAACTCACACTTGCCCAATGCTATAACTGATAATTATGGCAAAGGCACTGGCACCCACCTATTTCGCATTGTGAGGTGCCTGGTGATTTCAAGTATTGTGTCGTAAGGGAGCTGCGAGTTCGTGGCAATTACAGTATATATAATCCCGAGCAATCTGCTTGGGTTAACTTTTCCAAATGTACTAAGGGCACATTTTTCAATAAGATTATACAGCACACAATAAATGCGCGATACACAAACGCGATGACATTGTTCGAGATCATTCCTTGTTGCATGCTCTAGTCGCCGCAACACGATGAGTTGTGCGATGTTACTCCTGTGCTTACTGTGTGAACATGTTTAATGGTTGAACAAGCGCGTGTCGCCATTTTTGCTCAGGAGCTGCTTCACGGCATGGCCAGTCCCATACAGAACCTTCACTTGCGAATAAAAGCTCCTATTCACGAAGAGGCGATCATGGTGGATGGCGTGCCCACGCCCGGCATGTCGACTCCTGAGAACAGGCAATCGCCGAACGATACCATCACAAATGAGACTGTCGGAAGCAATGCGCTGCATGGAATGAATGTAAGCTGCTATTGCTTCTGTTTCGTTTAGTCGCTTGGCATTTCTGTGGATCGTGGAACACTAGTTCTGCAGCTATCTTTTCCCAGTCGCTGCAACTATTTTTTTTCAGTAACTGTTCTCTTGATGAAACTTAAAAAAAGTATTTTGCAAGTGAGAAAGCGAAAAAGAGTTAAGTCTATTTGTTGGTCCCGATTCTTGTTGCGTTCGATGGCGATTTTACCGGTTGTTTGTTTGCATTCTGTGCAGGACGATGAGGTAGTTCAGAAAAAGCGACTTGGAACATATGCGCTTGATGTCGATGTTCAACCTTCTGCTGAAGAAAAAATATCAAGCCCAAGCGAAACGTAAGTCGTCTTGAAAAGTGAATCGATGACAATTTTCCCGTGTATTTGATCATGGATCAGTTCACCGTTTTTTTTCACAGTATTGAATCCCGCACTAGTTGCCTCAGGGAAAAAAACGCAATAACAAAAGTGAGCTCGAGTGGACATTTAGTGAATGGCCGTCAGCAGCTTTGTCGTGAAAGTAATTACAACTTTATCCAAACGTTTTTTGATTGTAGTGTTCTGAAAACCACAAATTAGCTCGATATAATGAACGAACAAGCGAAATCAACGGCAAGCAATGAAGCAACTCATTAAAATGTTTTTGCCAATTGCGACAACGTCAAATGGCCCTGATCGTACTAGCGACCATCCTATGCAACTTACCGCGCGTCACGCATTGCCTGATGTTTCGTTTCGTTGTTGCATCGTTCGTGACGTGAATGCTTGCTCTGGAAGTTTCTTCGTGCTTTTCCTTACTTTCACATGTCTTGTTCAGAACGATGAGCTCTGTTGCTTCCGATCCCCCTCCCGGTTCCCCCCTCAGCACCAGCAGGTCCAGCCAATCGACCAACGTGTTTTCGAGGCTAACCACTTTCGCCGTTAGTTCTCCGCGTTATAAGTAAGTCTTATGACGTTGCCAGCGACATGACCCATCGTTCGTAACCAAACATTTTGTGCTTTCACTTGTGGAATGTTTTAAGATATTTTGTGGTTGTTACACCGCGTGTGAGTGGCGTGCGTGCACGTAAAAATCTTTTTCTGTTTTGTGCGTTTCTTTGAACTTCCGCTAAATTTCTAGTTTGATCTTTTACTTTCATTCAATATTTACAGTTTTAGTGACTGCACAGTGTCGTTCATTCCTGGCTTAAGGTAATTTGAGTGTGACGTGAATGACAACTGCATGTCTGGACTGTTGTCATTGGTCGGCTTCATTGATGCGTAACTTTACATTGAAGCTTAGCATTCAGTGAACATAATATAAACACGAATTCCAGTTTTGTGCGAAAAGGATATGATCTGTTTTAAAACACGCGTTAAGTGTTTGGCGCTTGACTCGTTTGCTGGTTAGCCTTATGTAGCAGTACCCTGCGCTATTGAGTGGTGAAAATTTAGCAGTGCGGGTTGCTTCAGTTTTCTAACACAGAGTGCAAGGTTCACGTATATTCAATGAAAAATAATCATGGTCACCACATTCAGGCCTTTATTTGCGGATAGTAGCAATATGAAACATTGCGCAGTTAAGGCTAGGAAACCCTGTCCTATTTTATGGTCTCAATTACGAAAACACGCTTGTGCATATTCTTGCATTACGTTCATGTTTGCTTGTTTGTTTGTGCAGTTGGTGCAGCTTACTATAGTAGTGTGGCACTGCTGAGTGCAGCTGTTTATGACTTCAAAGCAACAAGTTTAAAACACTTTTCGTGGAAATTGCGTTTGTATCTCCACCTTCAAAAAATGTCTAGCTTTGATGTTGCCTGCGACTAATATACTTACTTTTGTTTCACTTATTCAGTTATTAACTTCATTCCTATTATCGGAGTCTAGTGAAATAATGAATAATAAAGAAAGTTATGTACGCCCTAATTGGATTGATTTAAGTTTCGTTTTTTGGCCATAGCTTGCCAACTACAACGCTAGATTACGAATCAAGGGCTCTAAAGATGCGGGTTTTCGTGTAGTTTATTGCATATGAAAAAACAAGTAAATTGTCATGTGAATTTTTTCTCAGGTCGTGATAACGTCATCAAACTTTCCTGACCCCACATAGTCGTGACGTCACACCACAAAATCAAACTCGCAAGTGCTCTGATCTTTTTAGATCGATGCTAGGAGACTTTTTGCTTCTTTAGAGGGCTTGAAAAACTCCTAGCTCTGTCGGTCTGAAAATCCTCTAGCGGTCCGTAAAGGGTTGAAAGAAGACGTCAAGCCGCGTGTCTTAGAAAATCTGCGCTTCGTGTTTGTCCTGATGTAAACCAGAGCGACGGTGCAAAGCAGGTTTTCCACCAACTGGTTAAACCTGCACGAAAGAGTTGTTTTGTATCAAGTTGAACGATATGAAGTTAGATTTTGTTGATGTTGTAATAAGCCGCCACGTGTGGTTGCTGCCAAAATCTATGCTTGGTTTCTTAAAATTTTACCGTGACCTTGTCAAGTGGTGGTTCGCATGGCTGCTTACTTTTCATCCCGAAAATCGTGTTGACCAGCTTTTCTCAAAAAGAGCATAAACGGTTGTTGAAACCTTTTTATCTCTTAGAGTAGAACGAAGTTGATAAGTTTCTTGACGCGGCATTGTTCTCGAGGATCATTTCGATTTTAAAGCCACCCAAAAATCACAGATGCACGTTGGAATTCTAAACATGCTTTGCAGCATCTGTTCGCCACTTAACCGAGACGTTAGTGTTCTTGTATTGGCTTTAAATTCATCGGTATAGAACTACTGCATTAAAAACTGAAATTTCCGATACAATGTATCATCCATACCACGGTGGAGAACCGAACGATGTGTCGCACTTCGCTGATATGTTGTTGGAATCTTGCATCTTGCTGGTGTTTTTGTTGTTCCCGTTGATGTGCGTTGTTGATCACTTGTCGTTGATGCTGCAATTGTTGGATTAACTACGTTTTTTAATCGTGCGCACTTCTGAAGGGGGAGAATGCATCCATACACGTCAAAAACGCCCACCCCTCGCTCGGCGCCTCTGATTTGCGTTCAGGTCGCCGAAGGTCACCACAAACCTGTCCTCTCCGTACAGGCGACAGATCATCTGCTCTTCTCTGCATCCAAAGGTGAGTTTTTTCCTATAAAAAAATGAACAGAAGTTGTCCACGTAACGATGCTCACCACTCAAGGAGCGTTGATACAACAACGCCTTGCCTTCGTCTGCCTATAGGAGCAAGTAGCTGCTAAGTGGGAAAATTCAGCTTGCCTATTACAGCAACTTAAGCGTCATTGGGAGACGTTTCCGAACGGTTACTTCACTGATTTCTATTTCCAATTTCATTATCGCGGTTAATTAACGTACGTGTCAGTTTTTAGCCTACAATGGGTCTTGTTTTTTGCGCATGGACATGTGCGCAAAAAGCAAGGACATGTTAATTCCTTCATTGTTCGCAGATCGGTCGGTGAAAGTGTGGAATCTGGTGACCGGGCAAGAGATAATGTCGCTCGACGGACATCCCAACAATGTCAACGTAAGCAATTGTTGTTCTGTCTTCTGATAAAAGGAAGAACTAGCTTTGAAAGTTAAATTTTTAGCGCGATTGGAAAAATGTTTTAACGTGCGAGTGTGGCAGATGCCCTGGGTACAAGAGCTCGTTGTCATTTCTGACGTCCCGTGGCTTGTTCCTGCTGTGACGTGTCAGTGGACCGCAGCTGCTCCAGACAAAGATATGTCGTTTTTCAGATTGTTCGTCACTGCCCGCACACTGGACTTGTCTACAGTGTTTCTTTGTGTTACATTAAAATCTGGGACATCCGCAGCAGAGCGAAGTGTATTCGTGTTCTCAGGTAATTGGCTGCTTGACCTAAACTTGTGCTGTCTGAGCTTGCTTTTGTCAATCCAAATTGCCGCTTTTGATGCAAGGTTAGTCCACAGACATTAAAGCTTGTTTGGTTTTAGTAGCAAGTTGTTTTAGTCGGTGTGCTTCTTTGACCGTGTTGCAGATTTGGATGTTCCTACGGCAGTGCTTCCCAACCACTTTTGGCACACTTTGCAACTCGGTTTTCTTCACGCGGCACACCAAAGATAGTGACAGAAATGTGACTAATACGAAAGTTACTGCAAGAGTCGTTTACAATAAGTTCAACAAAGTCGTTACCAGTTTTGAAAATTTCGCGGCACGCCTTGGACTGTTTCGCCGCACACTGGTTGGGAAGCTCTGTGCTAGGTGAAGGTTTGCAAACAAGAAATTCATTGTGAAGCTGTTTCTGTTTCGTGCCTTGGTACGTTGATTTCATATGCAACGAGTGTAAATGCACTATGCAGCCTTCAAATTATTTACAAAGTTTCTTGTGTTCGTGCAGCACGTCTGGCGCCCACCACATGCCCAGCGGTTTCATGGGCAACTTGCAGCGCACAAACAAGATGCCGGAAAACGAATTCCAGATAAACGACGTGAAGTTGAGCCCTGACTCAAAGCATCTTTACTGCGCCGCTTCAACTTACGTCAAAATTTGGGACTTAAACAAGTGTGTTGTTCGGTTTTAGTAAACGTATTTTGATTCCCTCAAAACCAAAGTGTTTTATTTCTGAGATCTACTTTCTTGAAGTTTATGTAAATGGTAATGCGAGCTATGGACTCTGCATAGTGTACTAACCAAGTGATGATGAAACAAATACATGGGTATGACAAGCAAAAACCAAGTTGTAAGAAAAGGCATTGCTCTCAAAAGCCCCAACCTCTTTTGTGATGTTGTTGCGTTAAAACTTTACAGATCTACGTATGTTTAGGATGCATGAACAGTAGAAATATGACTATGATTGCCAGGAAATTTCTAACGCGGCAGAACAATACTGGCAGGAAGGGCGTTCAGCAACTGCACTATGTTTGTGAAATGAGAGCTGCGTATTTAGTTTGTAAAATTGGCCATACAAGCAACCATTCAATCGCATATTTCACGTTTTACTGCAAACTGTGGTGACGGGTTTTGTTCACTTCGTGATTCTGGACCTTGGTTAAAACAGCTGCTCGTGATATTCCTGCAACAACTACTAATATTAATTGTTTCTTCAGAAAGATAGCTATGAGGGTTCTTCTGCTCCCGAAATTTATTTCTTTTTATGCAAATAAGAACATTCTTGAGCGATTCAGAAAATTAGTTTCTTTCTAGCTGAAGCCACAGTTGCTAAGTTTGCTATTTGTAGATTGTACCAGGATGCGCTATTACCTTGTCATACCTATACCGTGGGACTGTTTCTTTTCTTTATTTCTTCCAATAAATCTTGCAAAGTAAACCTCTTCCTCCAGACATGCTGGCAAACGAAATTCGGCACGGTTTCTCTAAATATAAAAGGCGCTCCATTAGTGAAAGTAAAACTGTGTGCCTTCATCATAAGATCTAGAGCAGGCATGTGCAACCTTTTTCACTGGCGGGCCACTTTCGAATTGTGGAAAGTTATCGCGGGCCGCATAATTTTTTATTGGTTGAACTTTATTCATTCCCTTCTTTGAAAATTAAGTGGTCACTCAACAGATATGGAGTATATGGTGTAATTTTCTCTGTTTGAAACTACTAACCACTTGCCGGTGACAGACTTATTGAAAAACTGTGAATTAGATGAGACATATGGTAAGGTCACCATATCTGCAGAAGCAAAATTTCTGACAGTCTTATTGACTACTTTTCGCGACAACAAACAAGCGCTATACTATATTTTTAGTATGTTCTTACAACTACCAATCAACCGCAAAACAGCATCACTATCATGCAAAGTTGTTGTAGACGCGGGAAGCAGNGAAAAAAGCAATGCAGCAAAAGCTGCAACTCTCATCTTCACAGCACATGCACATTGTTTCAAGTTAAAGCGTAATTTGCTAACTGGCAAACTTCCGGACATCAGAGCATTTTTCAAAGTTAATTCGCCGTCACCGAAGGCTTTTCCTTTCTCTGCTATTGCGTCACTAAATTCGAAACTCAATTCAGTCCCAAACTGAGAGTCGTTTTCGTAAAGAGGTATCATTTTCTGTTGCCCCTGCAATAGCACCTTCAACTGATGGGCTTGATCCACCCGCTACTGACCTAAAATGCCCTCGCATTGTTCTGAATTCCTGGAGTTGTAGTGCCACTTGATTATAATTTTTTTCAGAAGAGCAATGTCATTTCTGCAAATCAAGCAAAGAAACCTTTCATGTTGTTGAACACCACTCGTCGTTAAACATCTGCCCCTCATCAAGAATTTTTCGTTTTTTCGAACACGACATGCTTCGCATACAATTGCTAATCTTTGAGACTAAGTTACAGTGAAACTGCTGCTTTTATGAACTGCAAAACAAATGCTATTATTATCATTGATTTGCCAACCTTTTGAACATCTTCTTTCCCTCGCCCTGCAGCGAATTGTTAACACTCTGCCTGCATTCCCAATCCCAACACTTGCAAACCACAAACAACATCATGAATCGAGTTAATGATGTCAGATGAATTAACTGAAATCTTTTCTAACTATCCTACACGTACTAAAATCAAACTAACAGTATTCAGTTCGCACCAGGCACGTCGCCAGGGTATCACAAAAGGAGGCCAAATATTTTAAATACAATAATGGATGTATGCAGTAATCGGGGAGCCAAACATGAAATAGGGGTTACGAATTTCAAATGGTGGGGGCGGGCACCACTGGCCTCCACCCCCACTGGCGACGGCCCTGGTTCGCACGAACAACTGCCTGCCAAGTCTTGACGAATTGTTCGAACAATTTTACACAGCAAAGCCTCTGCAAGCCTCGTATATGAATCACAAAGAAAAATTTTAACATCACAAAGAGCCTAATCTGGCCTGTGGGGTAACAATTACAAATGGCGCGAAAATTCTTATTCGCTTCGTGGTCTGTGGTTCCCAGATAATTAAAAAACGCTACAGTTCTTTGTTCGTTAACTTCAAGGACTGCAAACCTCTGATCAAGTGCAAAAGCCTATGGTAAATGATGTTGAAATGAGTAGTACGAAAAATTGAAGAATACAACTCATTTGAAATACCATTTCCGGAACATGAACAATACCACGCGGGCCGCACCAAACAACACGGCGGGCCGCGGGTTGCACATGTCCGATCTAGAGTAAATATGAGTCAAAATGCCCAATCTGGCTGGGGCAGCATTTTGTGGTCAATGGTTGTTTAGGCGATCGAAAAAAGGTTCACTTCAACAGTGGCTTAGGTTTGTTTTGTTGTTTCTCTCTTAATTGTGAAGCCAACTATCCGTTGTCTCTGAAATACTGAAAGATCAAACTTCCTTATTTGCTTTATTATCATTTACTGTGGTTGTTTACTACAGGTTTGCAGTGATGGGCAAGCTTTCTGGTCACACAGGCAACATTATGACCATGGCGATTCCAAAAGGCGAAACAACTAGTGTCGTGACTGGGGGCAAAGACCATTTCATCAAGGCAAGCGTAATTTACTTTGCTGCCTGTACGGATCCAGTCGAGCCTCTTTGAATGTTGCTAACAGTGCACTGCACTGTGCTGCATTGTGAAGATTTCTGTAATGAAAACAAATTGAAATGTTTCATCCGATTGAGAAATTGGTTGTCATGACCCTTTCCAAAATAACCGTGAAGTAGACTGTTATTCCGTTTTTCGAAGCTTATGTCTTGTTCTTCAAAGGTGTACGACTTAACGAATGGTTTCCAAGGCATCATTAGCCCCTCTACGACTCTGGAGCCTCCTCACATGGACGGAGTGGAATCGCTTGTGTTTTCTTCCACTTCAAACGTCATGTTTTCTGCTTCTCGTGACAAATCTATTAAAAAGTGGGACATGAAAGCCAAATCAGTAATTAAGGTAAGCAAAAAAGCCTGGGGAGGCACACTACTCGTGTGCAGGAGTGTCATAAGAATATGATAAACAACTACTTCCTTGGAAAGAGTGTTAAGAACATCAGTTACGTTACCTGTCGACTGAAAGTAGCGTGTCTTTGCTGCTGCAAAACCCGGACTAAAGGCCTTGTGAGATTTTACCGGCCGGTTTCGAACGCCATTTGAGTCGTTGTCCCCGTGCGCCATAACAGAAGTCAAAGATGTTGTCCATAAAGCTTAGTTTATGGCATTTTTAACAGACACTATCCTGTACGGAGGTTACGTTTAAGGTGTTAAAGTTTGCAAACTGTGTTTACTCCGGGTTTAGGCCGGTTGACGAACGCTTCCANTCAGTACCTTTTATCGGCTCTTGTTTACCAACAGNCCTGCACACAGATTTATCGAGACAACTAAATGTGTCAATCACGAAAGTCTTTGTCAGTCTGCAAAAATCACCTGGTTCTCGTTTTTCTTNGCCAAAAACCTCAGCAAGCGAATCTCAGTTTTATAACCCCTGGTAGTGATTTCCCCGCATGACGTCACTGTGCTTTTGCCTTTTCACTTCATTCGCTAAACTGGCGATTTTTTTAGCAAATTGAATTTTTGTGTTGTAAAACTATGTGCCTATTTTTTGGCGAAATGGAGAGAAAAATTTGGATTGCAAGAAGCATGCACTGAATTTCAGTCGCAGTACCAGGCCCACGCAAACTGGGTGTGCGCCCTCGACCTGGTCAGGTCGGACGACGGCGACGAGGTTCTTGTGTCCGGCGGTCGAGGAGGGGTCGTGAAACTATGGGACGTCGAGAGCTTCGGCGCGATCGGCGACCTGCAGGCTCACAGCAGCACTGTCAACTGCATCGCTTCGAATAACTCCCACATNTTCACTGCGTCCAGGTACGTAGCTTGGTTGAAGCTCAGCACGCATGCCAATGTTATCGTACTTTGGCGTGCACTTCTCCTTCAAATGTTAACATGACCGTGCTTTTAAGTAGTTAGGTTCGCTGACATAACCAACATATACGACAGAATGCTCGTAGTGACCTCCAATCCGTTTGTGATTATGACGTGAGCGAATAGTAATTTCAGTTTGCTTGTTTTTTCTGGAGTTTCGACAGAGCCCTCGTGAAATAGGACCAACCTTATTAAAATTTGCACATACTTCTTCGTCATTTCTCGTAAATGATTCCTGTCGGCAGGGGTGGATATTAGAATCAAAAGGTCCGAAGCAAGCTCTCGGAAAATGCCCCAAACTGTTCCATGACTACAAAAATTCAGCAACAGACTATTATTGTGACACCTGCCTTTTACAATACTGCATACTTGAGTAAATAGGATAATTGATCTGATTAAAAATAATGTTGTTTGAAAGAGGTTCATGTTTGAGCTCACGACATTTTTGATATTTCATGTGTACAATATGTGGTCTTAGAAAAGGTTCGTTCAGTCAGCTTAGTTACCAGCTTGGTTGTGATCTGCTCTGCTCAATGCTCCCTTTTATCTACAAATCTTATTCCTACCACCTCGCGAACTCAAAGAACATAATGTACTGTTGCGTAATGCGATTGAAACAATACCTACTCATGTCCAAATACGCGGATGAATATTGACCTACCGGCAAAGTTAACCTTCGTGAACATTCTTTCCCTTTTTTCAAACAGCGACGCGACTATCAAGGTGTGGAAGACGAAACCTGATAGATGACGTCAGGGTATTCTCGTTTCAGTTGTAGCCGCTGCTTATACGTTATCAGTTCGGTGCATTCGTTCACGAACCGATACGTTTCACTTTGTTTTAGCAACTAATGACGCTTTTATAACTGAACTGGCCGACGTCTTATTTATTTTACAAGGCTATGCGCGTCCATGGCTAGGCCAAATATGTTTTCTTGCTTATTCAGTTTATCTTTAGTTTTGCATGTGCGATTGATTTATTTTCTTACATACAGCGGGCAAGTACTTGATTTTATTTGAAATTCTTCATTTATTTTTTCCACTTCCCGCTCCCATTCATCACACACTCGCGTTTGTGGTGCTAGAACCGTGTTTGCGAAAATGCGGAGACGCTTCTGGTCCAAGCTTGGTGGAGAAAACGCAACGAGTGTTTTAACTAACCCGCACTCTAGTATTCGCATCAAAGGCACTGACATTAATAACTGTTCTTTACCGGACCCTGGCTACGTAGCATGTTTCGTGAAACATTGCTGCATTGGGATTTCGTTACAATGCCACTGCGTTTGAAGGTTGTGAGATAGAATGAAACAAGCAGATCAGTTAAGATTATGATTTGTTTGTATATACGGCCTTCTCTTAAAATCAAAATAGAGCAAAGTGTACCGTATTGTTAGTCCAAGGGTAATCGCTACTTACAGCTTTTGCTGGTATAATTGCCAGAGAGTTTGCACAACAGGTGGACTCAGAGCCAGCTCATGTAACCGGTGTGCATGTTGGCAACAATAATCATCACCAGCACAACGCCGAAAACTTTACTGTTCTTCCGAAATACCCTTTTTCGCTTCGCTGCTGAGAAGCCACGTGCATGTCTTCCATGTCTCTAATGCATCGAATTGCATGACCTGTTTTTAATTTTCCTAGCGACCGCACTGTGAAAATGTGGAAACAAGGAAGCAGCTGATGCGGCACACTAAAGTTCTGCTTTAAGTTCTGCACGACAGAAGCCGACTGATTTTGCATGAATTTAACAACAACCTCCGCCTGCTTCCGGCGAAGCAGCGTTTATGATTTTGGTGAAAGTGCATGGCTCGTTTATGAAGTCTTTTTTTATTGTTACGTTCGCTTACGCGCAAACGACCGGCGGCAAGTTGCGAGCGCATGAATATCATACCGAATGTGTGCGTGCGTTAGCACCTGTGGCCCCTGTGCCTGTAGTGCAATACGATACGAGTGGTAGCGACTTCGAGTGCGTTTAGTTACACGCCTGCGCGTACGGTGCAAGGAGTTAAAGTTGTTTAGCGTCGTTTCTTTGTCACTGCCTACAACATACTGCTTTGCCTGACCAAGTCGTGCATAACGGTTATTTTGTCGCACAACCTTTTTTTTTATTTGCGCCAAGTGTTTATGTGAACAGTCCTTGCGTTTCGGCAATTCAAATCTGCCCTTTCTTTGTGCACGCCCATTTTTCGGAGTCATTCGTGTTCTGTGTCAGCTTTACGCCGGAAGCCCGACTGCATTTCCTGCAACTGTGTGTGCTGCCTCGTGGTGGACAATTCAACAAATGAGGCTCTTAGGTTTCGTGCTAACAACAGTGTAGCAGATTTGTCGTCGGCCGTGACGCTGTCACAAATTTGTGCGTGAATGAATCTAAGGGAAGTGGAAGCCGAAATTCAAGTGCTCTTGCTTTGGTCAGCCTCACGAAACAACGCCCGTGCCAAGTTACTGATACGGAGATCAATTTTTGATTATGCACATGTCATACTGTGAATGTTAAATGTGACTGCAACGCCAAACGATTTACTTTGAATTAAAACCACCACCGATTTTCGGAAGAAGCTCGTAACTATCAAAAGAACTCCGAATAAAACATGAACGAAAGTTTTGCATTCATCTCTTTGTTGGGCCGCTGTGCTGAAAAACACGCATGGCTTATGGAAGCGTTGTATTGACATCGGTTGCCTTAAGTCACTGTGACAATGACTGTAATGAATTCCTTCTCAACGTGTGTACTTCATGGTTTGTGTGCGGAATTAACTGTGTTGCGCATCGTGGCTGTTGCTGGCCGCTTTTCCATCAACACCGCAATCGTTTGATGCGCCGCACGTGTGCTGAATACATTAGAAATTGAGAGATCGACGTTTACACAGAAGGAAGCGAGTCTTGGTGTGAAGTTCCGTCGCAGCCTCGGTAGCTTGGATCGCGTGGCACCAACATGTTGCATGCACGTGCAACACCGCCCCTTACTGTTGTGATAAGAAGCGTAGCGTATCGTTAGGAAATATTTGCCTTTTCTCCCGCATGTGATTCATGTGGGTGCACCTGTAACGCTGTTTGGGTTAATATTGGAAGTTTGACCAGATTTGAATTGCCTCTGTTTTTCGCTGTACCTAACTTGGTAGACGGTGATCTCTTGACAAGTTTTCTGTACATCAGCCGTCTTCGCATGTAATACAATTGTCACTTCAAAGCTTTTGATAATTTTTACGACCTCGAATGGAAGATAGCTTGGTTTTGCAAAAGTTAATTAGACGCAAGTTTTATTTAGGCACAAACATAAAATGTAGCACACCGCCAGTGCAGTTGCGGTGCAGACGATTTTGGCTGATGGGGGAAAGTTCTAAGCAAGCAAGAAAACGGTAGCAAGCAGAATAGTATTTTCCAGCTTTTCACACCATTTTGTGGGCGTCGGCAGCAGTGAATTGAAAATTGCTTTGTAGTTGCACGTTGTTCGTAATTATTTCGCAATGCTGGCTTTGTGCAACTTCAAGTCTGATGTGAATGTAAAACTGTTGTCTGTTACCATTCTCTGTCTAATTTGCTGTTCGGAAACACTCGTTAAAATCACACAGTGTCGATGCATTTCTTCATTTCAATCTTTGTAAAAATCGTCCGAAAAGGACCAAAAAACTGTTGCCAATGCAGCGATACTTATACCTTTAAGAATTGCAAAACCACAATTTTAAGTCGGTAATTCTTTTCGTTCTTTGAAGCAGCACCGTAATGTCACAAGAACTTTAAAGCAACACTTCGTTTCTGTTATAAACAGCGATACAGTGTGATATTGGTAAATAATAATAATTTGTGACTGACTCGTGGTCAATATCACAGACGCAGTCATACAACACAAGAGCGCAAAAATGGTTAGCCATACAGTGTTTTAAAGAGTGTGTTTTAATTTGGAGGGTGCTAATTTTTATGTCCAAAAGAATTCAGTCGCCAAACCTCTTAAAATTAATGAAAAAACATGAATTATCCCAACAATTTTCGTTTCTCATTTGTTTTCTGCTGCGCGCATTTTTATTTTGTTTGGAGTCTTATCAGAAATCTTAACTGTTATGAATAGGTCTGTTTTGCAAGGGAACCAAATTCGGGAGTTGCGAGACAAAGAAGAAAAGTCTTACGTGATTTGCAGGAAAAACTGTGGCCGCAGCCAGTACCAGAAATCAGGGCAGTGAGAAAATTTTCAGGGCATTTGGCTGCCGTCCCCTCCCCGAAATAATTTTTTACTTGTGTATGTTGCTGGGAGCGTTCCGGCAAAGTAAATGCAATGTCTTCTCTGAAAATCGGCTAATGACTTTCACTTGAAACCGCCGCTGGATTTGTTAATGAAAAGCTTAGAAGAACTTCTTCGTTTCCTACTGTTTACTACCGAGACTGATCACTAGGGCAACCAAAAGTCAAAAATTTTCTGCCTTTTCTGAAGCTCATGAAACGTCCACACCAAATTTCACGCTCATACCATCAGAGAATCCCAAATTATTAGGTCAAAATTTATTGTTGGGTCAAACTTGCAGCATAGTTTTTACTCAATATCGAAATTTTTTTGAAACTACAACAACAAATATTTGTATGTTTTTGTTGCAATTCTGTAATGATAATGGGTTTGCTGCGACTTCTGACGTAATAATGTTGTTTTGCCCACTACTGGACAATTGAATATTATGTAGGATAGGGGTGGTAAGGCAAGAAACATGGTCTTACAGTACTTGGTTTGTTAAATTCTCCAGCATGTTTTCAACTTCTGATGTTCTCAGGTGTGACTCTACTGTAGTTATTGATGTACTTATCAATATATCATCCCTCAAAGTTAAACAACCAATTATTTGTAAATTTCGAAGCGTAGAGTGCAGGCCCGTAACCAGCTTGGGACACCAGGAGGGGCGAAGAGTTTTCTGAGGGCCCAAAATTTTTGAACTATGTCCAATATTTTTAAACTATATCCAACACATTTTTCCAGGGGGCAAGGAAAAATTTTGGGGGGATTTGCCCCCACTGGTTACGGGCCTGATCGAGTGCATGAATATGCGGCGTCTGGGCTAAACTCAACACCCAGTGGCGTGCAGAGGTCTAGTGATAATCGGGGCGACTGGTTGATTGGATGCCCTCTACCAAATTCTAGTATTGAGCAGTGGCGTAGGTCCATGGGGTCATTTTTACTGGTTATACGCCGTTTGTGACGTCCTATTCATGTTTGGAAACCAACGTTTTGGTGAAGTTAGTTGGCATAACATGCATGTTCAGGGACGCCGGAGCAGGGAGAGCAGTGAAAATGTTGAGGGCAATGAAAATTTACAAAAAACAAAATAAATCGTTACCAATTATGTTTGTTTCTGTTCATCAAAATTGTTGACCTCAAAAATAATAACAGGAATTATAGAAAATCATTCTGAATTATCTGGGTGCCCGAATAGCTGCAATAAATTTATTTCAAGTCGATCTTGATAAACCATGAAATTATGTATGATACGATTATGAAAAGGCACCTCCGACCCCGTTGCACCCCTTTTGAAGGTGCAGAGGGGGCAGTGCTCCCGCCATGCCTCCATTCTCCGGCGTCCCCTGTGCATATTATTCTACACGCGCTCTCTTTACTCGTTATTGTAGGCTACAGTTTGTCACTGTAATGAACATAAAGCATCACCGGTATCCAGAGCAGTTGATAACTGCAAAAATATCCGGCAACGCATTGAAACAAGGAGTGGAACACACTCCGTGCTGCGTCAGCGCAGTTCACCACTGCGAAAACACAAGGCTGCGCGAATGTCTCGTCGAACAGCAGTCGATCAGAATGCATGCACCGGGGATGGTGGACACCAAGGGTTGACAGTTTGAAATTTGTAAACTACACAGTAGTTGAGAATGCGCATGAAGTACGTAAGAAAATTTTCATTTTTTTATGTGGCTGTTATATGTACAACTACTGGAGGGACAGAACAGATACGCGCTTGTGTGTGCCGTTATGATCAATCCGCCTGAACTGCCAATTAAAGACGAAGCTCGAAACGAAGCACATATTGCAAGCAAAGGTGTGCGACGGTAATTGCACAAAAACACGAAACGGGAAACTACTGATACATCATTAAATCAAGCACGTTGAAATACGACAGTTTTGAAGTTTGACTCAGAAAATTACTTAAAGGTCCATAATTATCTTCAGGGTTGATGTAATTGGACCCACCAAAAAAACCACACGGGTATCTTTAAAAAAGCCCACTTAATACTAACCCACCAAAAATCACACTTTTTTCTTTTCCTTTGAAAAATGTACTATGAAGTTGAAAGTAAAATAAGCAGCACACCTTTTTAATGAAACAAAACGAACGGCAACGAAATTTGAAGGACTTGAAAAGCAGAGAAGAATAATTCGAACAGCTTGAGTAAATTTTACTGGTTATCTTCTTCAGCTCTGTAAAATCGGTATATTTTAACCATTTTTCTGCCTTCTCTGCATCCAAACTGTTTCTGATGTTGGACCATACCAAACCATATGTTGAAAAAATTCACTATATAGATGCTGAACTAGTAGGGCATGCAGGCCACATAAACTTGACGTGAGACGGCAAAGTTTGTGTGGGAGTGGCTTTGTCTGCCGTGTACATTGCCACTTTGGAGTGAATCGACCAACAACACTTTGCGAAAACAAAGATGGGATACATTTTTTTACCCTCGGATTTGAATACCATAATAGGTATAAAAAGTTATTTTTGTGTAATTCTGAAAATGGTGATATTGCATGATGCAATGAAAACAATTCAGAAGTGTTTTTTTCCAAAAAAAAAGGATTAAAGAAAACAGAAAACATGTGAATTGTTTTTCTTTAAACCTGGGCTTTTCTCAACCCTGATTACCTTTCAATCCTTTTCTTGATTTTCCCTTGATCGCACGATCTGGAACAAGTCACGTCACTACCAGTTTGATTGGGTGCGCGCCGCACACCTAAAGTATAGGCCCCTGGTATTGAAGAAGCTGAGACTCACTGGCATTTGAATACGTAAAAGCTAGTACAGTAGAACTCGTTTAATTCGTCACTTTTTCATCGGTCCCGGCAGAACCCCTTTTTTTTGTGTACATTTCTGTTCGTCAATTTGCTCAATTCGTCACCTCTTTCTATCCCTGAGAAGCGTTTTGTTCGTCTAATTCGTAATTTGCAGTTTCGCTTTTGATGTCTAAGTAGCTAGTACGTGTGGGAATTCAAACAAGTTAAGGATCTTTATCTGAGAATTGTTGCACCTCTCAATTTGTTTATCAAATTTATGCACGCGTTGCGAAGCGCGACCCGACTCCCCGTTGACAGAACGTGGAAAAGTTTATTAAAGATTAAAAGGTGTTTGAATGAGGAGTCCAGCTAGAGCAGAGGAATTAATTGTTGTATTCAACCATAACGTCATAAACTTGTATTTTACTGCAAATAAGTGCACTATGTATGTATACGAGTTACCATGATAAAGTATACGAGCTTCTATGATAGAGTTTTCACCTGTTTGCATAATTCGTCACTTTTTTCTAATCCCCTTGAAGTGACGAATTAGGCAACTTCTACTGTATTGACAACAAAAAAAGTTTCGTAAAATAAAATCCATACAGCACGTATTACTAAACTTACAATAGGAAAAATCATCCACTTGCAGCATTTCAATTTTTGTAATTTCACTCTTTGGATGCCCCCCTGGCCTTGGATACCCGGGGCCGTCGCCCCCCCCCCACTCTGCACGCCACTGTCAACACCTAAGGCTGAACTATTTTGCGATTGCAAACGCAGAAACTTTATACGTCAAAATGAAGTCAAAATTTTAAGTTTTTAGGTCAATAAATTGGTTGCCCTACTGATCACCACTTACTTTTTAAAGCGCAACAAAAAACGCGAGTGCTTTAAGCTAACCGTACCTGAGCAAATGCTTTTGTACTGTAGCATCACAGACCGTTTGAAAAATAGTTCGCCACTTTTATCTTCAAGTCAAGAGACCAAATCGGGAAATGGAGCTATGCTTGGTGAAAGTACATTTGCGTAGTAGCCTATTCCAGAAAAAATGCCTGACATTGCCTTGCTTTCAAAAAG
>JGI24158J21664_10002367_pt1 | contig 22729 bp, 15 predicted proteins | sample Ectturendosymbi3_FD_21664 | JGI IMG/M metagenome (IMG submission 21664)
CACGATGGGTGTAAGCAAGGAATCGATCAGCAAATTTTTAATAGGAAATCGATTTCACGTAAAATTACGCATCCTCAGTCCTTATTCAAATAGAATACGACGTATGTCAGACAATAGGTCACAGCGACTTAGCGGAGTCGTCTTTTCAAATCGCTTGTATCTATTGCTAGCTAGAAAGTTTTTCGAAAAGCAAAACACTGTAAGTAGAAGAAAATTACTTACTTAGAGTAACTTCGCCACTGAATCGAACAAGTCTTTCCTGCCAGACCGAAAAACTGCGCATGTTCTGCTACAGCAACGTTAAAGCATTCGGTGATCGCCTGATTATCTGATCTTTGGAAAGCACTTCCGCTGAGAAGTTTGTGTCCGCTTTTACTGTCCAAGTTGTACAGTGGATCAGGGAATGCCCCGTAACAACCAACGTGTCGCTTTTGATTCGTTGAAGATGCTGTTAAAGTTGTACAAGAGTGTTCCAGAAAAATCGTTATCATCCTCATTCAATATACCTGTATTTATCTTGACCAATTTTCAAATGAGCTTGTGTAGAAAACAACACAGATTTGATTTATGTTGGTGTGTTATTTTTTCAGGCATAGAACTGGCGTTTACTTCAACAGAAAAAACGTTTTGTCTATTAGACCATGGATCTTGAACCTTTTTGTTGGAGGGCCAGAAGCTACTACACAACAGTTCGAGGACAGGACATCTTAAGTAATGTGATTGTTTCGGGATATGTTAGATTCTGCCAAATCAACAAATTTTTCGTAAATATGTTATTTTTTAATTATTGACAAAATGACTGCGGCAGGATGAAATGACTTCGCGGGCCAGAGTTTGGAAACCCCTGTATTACTTATTAGAGAAGAGGTGTAAAATTTTCTGTGAATGTTTGTAGGGCGCAGAAATTTTTAGTAGCGCACACATATAAGCTTTGTCATACAGTACTGACATGCATTTAAGTATAAAATGATAAAAACAAAAAAGTTTGCGCACTCCAAGTATTTGGTCGCGCAGCACGAGTGCGTGACTGCATTTTTGCACCCCTGCATTTTTGCACCCCTGCGTTAAAGTATCCTTAATTACATTGAAACAAGAATGTGCAGTGTACAGCTTGCGTTTACAAGAAAATTCGAAAAAAACACCAACTTCAGTACAGGTTTGGCAATGGCAAAAAATGTTCGGAGAGGAAGATTGTTTGTGCTAGACCTAACGATCTGGACAACCACCAGTGTTGGGGGACACGAATGTTCTGGAAGCATTTGAGCGAAGCCCAGAAACAGGGCCGGATTTGGCTGATGTGAGGCCCTAGGCTAATCCACTTGTGAGGCCCAATCTCCCACTGTTACGAGGGAAAAATGGAAAAGACCTGAGCCGAAAATGATGATATCGACGCTCTGAAAGTACGGTCAATAAATAATTTGTAAATGCTTACCAGAGTGCCCCAGGATCATTGGGCTTGTTGCTACTTTCGGCGCAAAAGAGTTCAATGATACAGAATTGTGCAAATCGTGCGTGGCTGGCGGGAACACGATTATTAATTTCGACAGGCGAATCAACCAAAAACATAACGGTTAAAATTTTGACAAAACACACGGCCTACGTTAAGTTTCACATCTCTTTTTTCTTATCTGTGCTCATCAGTAGCATCCAAAACATACAATTTCCTAAAAACTAAACATAATACATATGTGTATGGCGGCCGTGATGACCACGGATGTAAAAATCTCACACACACACGAGCAAAACACGTCAAGTAAAACGACCCAAATGTTTGCAACTGCTAGGATCACGATTCGCGTTTTTGTTACTTTTTCAGACTGCAAAGAATCGAACACAACGAAACTTCCCTTATGCTATCATTATTGAAATACGTGTTAAGAAATAAAAAGCTGCAAACATCGAATCAAGTAAGGCTGAACAGAGCACAGTAAATAGTAAGGTTTTGTCCTGGCCTTCTTCATAACACAACCATCTAGGAATTCATTAAAATTTGTTTGCCTAAGTTTGTCACTTCTAATACACCGAAGTTTTAGTGTGGACACAACCTATCTTGGAACAGTGTGACCCTTTACTTCAGTTTTAATGCTTTTGAATCTTGAGAAAGACCTTTATCCTGAGCAGCAAGTGACCATCAAACTAAGAAATAAGGCTCCGCGTGATTGGATAGACCAAGAACCACTGATCTAAGGCATCAGACGTCAGACCCAAACGCTGATCTGTCATTTTCTTGCTGTTTGCTTACTCTTTGTCTCCTTGGGGTAGAGGTCTGTAGTTGCTATTCGGCAAAGTGACTATTTCTTGTTATTTAAGATCATCAAAATCTTCTCTGATTTGCTTTACATGGGAGCAGTACAAACTTGGGCAAGTACTCAATAGCGATCTGATTTCTGAATGACTTTAATAGAAACTCTAACAAAACTACTGCATTGCTCAAGCTCAGAAGATGCAACTACGTTTTTAGTGTAGCATAATGCTAGCCTTACATATCTCTTATCTTCAGTATAACCACAAGCTTTGATCAGGTGCATATCAAACACGATCAACCACAAGTTCTTTCGCCTGATTCACACGTAACAATCGTCACGATTCAGCAAACGCAGGACGCAGCCAACGTGCTTTGAGTATGACGACACTGTAGTCGGTTTGCGGCTTGACCAACGATCATGTTGGTAGTAGTCATGAAAACTCGTTGGAAGACCCTGGCATCATCAACACGAAATCTGATTAGATGAATAAAACTAAATTTAATGAAAAATTTAGACATAAATTGTTGACGAATATTTATCGAAATGATCACATGCGGTAACAGGTAATTGACCCTATGCGTACCACACTTTGCTGTAGCCCCATTGGATCTTGAGACCCTAGGCTCAAGCCTACACAGCCTATTGGTAAATCCGGCCCTGCCGAGAAAGTTCTTGAGAGAGCAGGTCTGGAATGAAGATTTGTGAAAATCGTTTAAAACCTCCTGATATGCCTCCACCCTACGTCAGCGTCCCTCAACCGATGGGTCATAGGGCAGTTTTCGAGTTGGTCATTGAGCTTGGTGTAAAATATGTAAACTTTCATAGCGGATTGCTCAATTTTGCCTTTTCTGTGTTTCGTGAAACCATTCCGTTTAGCAGACAAAGATCAAGAGCCACCTGGCAGCAAAAGCAATGTGCAGCTCATTTAAAATTTAGCTCAGGAATGTCACGAGTAACGAACGATTAACCTCACCGTCCTGTACCCCAGAAATACGTTTTTCAACCACATTGCAAGCATCAAACGTTTCTTTTGCTTCTCTAGGGTTCCCAAGCGATGTTGAAAATGTTCGGAGTCGCGAATAATCGCACCTGTCCGCCATGATCTGATGTAACAAAATTGTCCAAATAAAAAATCGCTACGTTTTTGGGTTGGATGGCTTGCGCCGCTAATTTGACTGATCGTCCCTTGTCGCATTGTAGCTGATTAATCCTGGACGGGAAACCGGGCGCTCTATTACGTTGATGGCAATTTTATTAAAATGGCCTCGTACACCGAAAAACTAAGCTCGTTGAAAGGCAAAGACCAGCTCGCATCTTTAAGAACAAAAAAAAGTTAGAAAATTTTTTTACGGAAATATATTGTTAGTTGCAAAGTTTTCAAGAGACATTTTTAGTCGTTCCTCCCAAACAAACATGTGCGTGTGTACTGCACACTACTGCACGGTGTGTACTGCGCACCACTCGAAGCGACTAAGAGCGAAACAGAGAACTCATGACCGACGAACGCGGTCGTGGGGCCTAGAGTCACTCGAAATTACCAGGGTTGTGGGGACAGCTTATCGGGTGGTGGACCTGTCCGTTGGTCCGTCCGTCCGGATGATGTTCTTATCAAAACCGTTAAAACAACTTCTTAAAAACGCTGTTGTTTAGGTGGTGTGATTGATTGATGAATTTTCACGTGATTGATTGATAAATTTCACATTAACGCTTTACAGATGCGCTTTTTTTCAACCAAAAACACCAAAATTTTCATGTTTTGCCAAAGATTTTCTTGACAGTCATTTTTACTGACTTGCTTCAACTAATGCTGTTTTCCAAAGTGAATTGATTTCGCCATCAGATACTTTGCCAAAATCTGGGGTTAATTTATGCATAGGCACCAGTACCTTTGCTCTTTGAAATTTAATATGCTCGCACTCGCATCCCCTCAAAACTTAAATTGCATTTTTCAGTCGTGTTTTCTCAGTTGAAAAAAAGGTATCATACGAAATAAACTGATTGCATGAACAGACGTTCCGATGCCCATGACTGGATCAGCAACAAACATGAATATAACCAGCTGCTCTTACATGTTTCGCACACCTGGAAGAGCGAGATCGAAAAAAGTTTATAGATGTTCACTTTTGCCCTTTTGCAGCGACTGGGAGAATGCTTGCTTCAATGTACCATTTGCAAGGAATCGCATAACCTGGTGTAGATGAGAAACTCAAATGGTTTATTTGTGTGTTTTGCTGAAAGTGCGTGTTTAGAAATGACGCAGATCATTTATTTTCAAGTTACTGTAAAACACAATAGTATTCAGCTTCTTGCATCCACTGGTTTAAAGTTGATTACTCAGCCGCAAAACCAGCTTAAAAATCTAAAGCTTGACAGAGAGTTTCACATTGTTCAAGTTAGGAGGGCACGAATTGTGACGTTGTTTATAGCCTGGTTGGAAATGTGAGATAAGCTGCCGCGAAAAGGACGATGATTGAAAATTCTACAATACAAATGGTATTATCCTGTATTCATGGACGCCTGCCCTGTAATGCATTTGCGGCCGAAGCATTGTCAAGAAAGAGTGACGTGCTAGAAAAAAAACCGTGGGCAGGTGGCGGGCAGGTATATTAACAAAAGGCAAGTTGCTTTTTGCAAAGCTTTTCCCGAAGCGAAGCGAAGAACAAAAAAACGTCATCGACATGTCAGTGCAGCGATTTTAGAGAACATTTCAGCCTTTCCGACTCTCCGTCTCGTACCCGTATGATTGCAGTGTTGCAACCATTCGATAGGCCCTGTGTTTAAAATGATTATGCACCACGAACGGGATGTGCGCTAAGAATAGCACCCATGTATAAGTGGCGCGAACAATCAGTAATAAAGTGATCACGGCGCGTGATCTCTGTTTGCTTGCCGCTACAGCGTGAAGCTTTGCGCGCTTGCCGCCTTCCGATCGCGACTGTAGACATCGAAACAGGGACGCTGGAGAGCGGGGAAATGGCAGGAGCATTGCCTCTTGTCCCTTCAAAAGGGGGGCAACAGGGGTAGAGGTGCCTTTTCATAACAACATCATAGGTAATTTCATGGTTTATCCATACCGAATTGAAACAAATTTATTGCAGCTATTCGCACATCCAGAAAATTCAGGTTTTTCTATAATTTATGTTATTAATTTTGAGGTCGACATGGTTGCTAAACAGAAACAAACATATTTGGTAACTACTTTTTGTTTTTTTTATGAGTTTCCATTGCCCTCAACTCTATTACTGGTCTACCGCTGCTCCGACGTCCCTGCATCGAAATTATTGTTCAAAACTGTAAGGATAATTTGCCAAGATGCTGCTGCAAGCAAGCCTGTAAAAGAATTTGGTATTCAATCTGGATAGCCATGGACTGATATTAACCATGAGACTGTCTGCAACTCAGCTACAACACATTGTTAAAGAGTCATCAAATTCTTAACTATTACCATCACTACCTAGGCGTTTAAAAATGTAAAAAGTAATGGAAAGGAAACTGAAAAATTAATCATGGATCTTTTTGTAAAGTTTAGTTAATTAGATTAATTGTTCAAATAAGCACTGCACAACTTATATTATGAAATTAACTTCATTCTTCATTTAACAGATTTTCAATCAAATGAAGGCAACCATATTTTAGAAAATATGTTTGAAAACTTACTTTGACTGTTAACAATGGAAGTGAAACAAAATATTGCAGCCAAAAACAGTTCCAGCATCTTCATCTTATCATCGAGTCTCAATATCGTCAGTTGCTGAAAGATGAAGACAGCTCCTTTGCTCATCAGTTGCAGTGGTTGTAGAACAGCTGGTCTGTAGTTTCTTGACGTACATTTATAAACTGCACGTTGCCTCTGGTATGATCAGAGCAACTTCTTCCTGTACGCGACAGAAACTGATGATGCCCTTCCTGTTGTGCTCCCTCTTGTTTATCAAACGAACTCTCACAGCAGTTAGCACTTGTGGCTGTTAACAAAGTCTAATCCAATCGGCCAGCTGCCAAATCTGATATTATTTATAAGAAATATTAAATGTAAGCTATGTCGTTCATAGATAAAATAGTGATTTTGAACATATTTATCAATTATTTCACAGCAATATCTTGCATGCTTCCGTAAAAAGACAGGTAGATTTTCATGGATGAAAAAAAAACACTGCAGACAAACCATTGAACAAACATGAAAAGAAAAAGTCGGCAGAAGTCTAAAAGTTTAGGTAGAGTTATAAAAATCTTTTGAAAATATGCCGCTTGGAAAATTGTTGACACACTTCCCAAATTTGATGAAAATGTCAAGCTTTTAGCATTTATATTGTTACATTTAAGAATAAATGAAGTTTCTGTGAACCCGAGCGGTCAACCTTGTTCTTGTCTGAAGCAGAAACAGGAATGTTATCAACAAAATCCTGCAACGCATAACGGCTTATTAAACAAAATGTTGTGCGCAAATTAGAACAAAGCCTTCCATCTGTCCCACCTCATCTTCTGATCTTTACATCGAAAACTTTTTATCTACGAACGATGCTTTCAAATCCAACATCGGGTGAAAACCTTTTTCATGTGGTGAATACCTCGATTGAAAACTTAGAAAGTTATAAAAGATCATTCGCAATTCATAGAAATACCTTCTTCCTCTCAAGTGAAGGTTTTTATCAAAGTCCTGCAGCCTGTTGATCAAAGTGGTGCTACCATCAGGGCGAAAACCCGGAATGTGAACTTCCTGTTTCGACGTTCACTTGCGTCCTCGTTCAGACCGTGATCACGTGACATGTGTCACAGGAAAAGTGCAAAACGCAGAACTCAGATGAAGTCTACTTTTCTAAAATCGGCTCAACACGTATGAAAACTTTGATAACAACAAGTTAATCGTCTTAAAATCGTTTGGAAAACCAGAAAACCCATCCATGGTGTGTAGTCATGGAAAGGTGCACCGTTTATTTGGTTTGTAAGCAATAGCTGCTCTAATATGAGTATTATAGCAAGGCATCCGTTTCTAAAGCTTAGCAGAATCAAATTCAAATATACAAAAAACTCACTGCATCTCACTACGAGTGGATTGCGGCGCCCATCTCCGCTTACTTGCGAAAAGCAAACGTTGCTTTTTATAGTGAATGAGTGGCGAGTCAATTATAGCTTTGATTATTATAGCTTTGAATAATTATAGCTTTGATTATTATAGTGAATGAGTGGCGAGTCAACGGCAGCACTGCTCGTCAACCTTTTCCTTGCACCCGCCCATGAACACCGAGCACGAGGTTGGACAGGCCGCAAGCACCGTTTTTTAAATCTTCGGGATGACCCGACTGGGAATCGAACGAAGACTACCAGATTTGGTCGCGTGCTGAATCAACTGTTGCACTTAGTCGTTAATGGTGTTGTTTATTTTCACAATTTTCACCAATCAAATGAAATCAAACGATCTGCTCGACGTGGTGTTTATCCATTTAACTGCGCAAATTGTCATATACCACTTATTATATTCCAGCAATAAGTTTCCACAAAGGATAATGTTGAAAAAGCTTCACGCGTTTATGAACGTCTAGAAACAAAACCCCAACACTGTTTTGAACAATGCAGATATTTTACCTGGATAAATACTTCTGTCGAATCTTTTGCGATACAATGAGAAACAAAAAGTTCCAAACAATCTCGATTGAACACGTTCAGGTTCAAAATTCGTCGCATTTCCTGATGGAAGGAAAATATAGGTGTCGTTAGCTCCTACTGTATATGCAGGGTTGCCAGATCATGCTTGTTTCTAACATCTGTGCTTATTTTGAAGAACCCTGTCGTAGAAAACACTATTGTGTTTATTTCTAAGAAAACTTCTTACTTTTTAGCTGTGTGCTTATTTTTCAGTTCTGATGTCGTTGTAACGCCTCACTGCATTTTTATTCTCAAAACCAGTCATTACCATTTTCATTCACGAAACCAAACTGATCAACTGAATTAAAACGATTGTCGATGAAAGTTAGCAAACGCCCCTCGAAACAAATTATTTGATTTCTGCTTTAAACCCTTAGTACGAGTTATTTGAAGAAGAGTTGAAGATGAATCCTCAGTAAACTGAATGACCAAGTTTTGTTGAACAATACAAGTAAAAATTTCTTATCAATCTGATCAACCCATTTGCAAAAAAAGTGAGTAGGGTTAATTCGCATTGCAAATCATTGTTTCATTTTCAACCATTCTTATGGATTTTAAGACGAGTGGATTTAGTTCAATTTTCTTTCGTCGAGACATTTGACGCCTTGGTTCAAAGCAAGTCATACGCATTTGTTTATCGATGAGCATCTTCATTAAATTTTTTATCCATTCGTTTCAAATGTGTCTGATACTTTCAACATGTCTTTGTTTTGCAAACTTCTCTGTGATAGTGATGAGAAAATTGTAGCAGACGCGTTTTCCGTGTTTCTTCTCATCTTCTTGCCTTCGCGTATTTACAAACGCCACGTCTTTGCTACAAAGTCGGCAAATTTTTTGTATTTCTTTTGATCAGCTACTAAGTACTAACCCAAGTGATATGGACCTCGTGCCTGAGATGAACAAGTATTTAAAATACAGTAAACTACTTCTTTGGAGAGATGCTTAAAGGCCTTGAACCTTATTAGCTCGTTTGCTCCACATTCTTTAGCAATTCTTTTACATACACTGGTACATGTTGTACAACATCTACGAACTGCTTACTGACCCTCACCTAATAACGCCTTATTCTAAAGTGCTGCGCTATCCAACGATCCACTCAGTGTTTGGTAAACCAAGTTCTGTACCAGTTGCGATAAATAGAAGGAATGTCACAGGCTGCTTGCTGATAGCCAGGCCTGCGTACAGCGACTGAAGAGTGTTTGGGAGTCAAGAGGCCCTGACGAACCTTTCTTTACGACTTTTCCTCCTAATCAGTTGTTGACATTGGGAAATATTCTCTTGGGATATTTCGGGGCTTTTGAAGAGTCGTTTCTGCTCTTCATTTTTGTTGTGAACGTTGAGGTTTAATTAAATCATTGACAAAAATTTAACGGACAAAATTACACATGTTGATTAAACAAAACTATAATCATGACCAACTTCTCTATCACAACTTTTAGACGAACAGCAAGCAACATGAAAACGTTTGACCATCCTCCATGTTATGTGAAATGACCCCAAAATTTTATCTGTGCCTATGTTTATTCCGTAAATGCACAGGAAACATGTTTCACCGCAAGAGCCTTAATCCATGGGAGGTTGCTGTGGATCAAAGTAGCTTGACCTTCATACTCAAAATAGCAAATAAAACTTTTGAAACAAACAGTTGCGTAGACTGATTTTATTGATCGTTTTGTAAGTTTGATTGTGTTTGAAGTTTGGAATTGTGGTCAACACAACTTATGTGAATGCATGTGTTAACACAAAACGCATGAAATTTGTACCATGAAATTTACTTCACCGTAGTTATCATTATGGAATATGACAAATTAAATCGGATCAAAGAATTAGCCTAGTTTTCCAGTAGCTTTCATCATTTTGTTCATGACTGGTGAATACATATAGCTGGCTGGTTGCACTGTTTACGACGCTCACAAAAACTTTCTTTTTTCTGCTTTTTAAACAGGAGTGTTGTAGCTGACGTCACCCTGTCATGTGTCGTGACACGCCATTGTTTTCTTCAGCTGAAGAATGTTGCGTAAGATAACGGCTAAGCTTCCTGTCCTCGCCTTAGGTTTTCAGTTTCCTGCTCTCGCCCTAGATTCAACCTCCCACCGTAGCCTTTCAGGCTTGAAGTCTGACCCGCACGGCCACATCTGAGGTCTGCGTCTAATTCCGTGACGTCACATCCGGTATTTCACCCTCCAGTGAGATCTGCGCTCATCTATAGAAATTGCGCAATACGTTGATCAGTGACGTAGACAGAGAAGATCCGGTGCAGAACCGCCCCGGACCGAGTTGTGTAGTTGTTTATTTTCCCGCTGAAATGTATTTACTGTCTTGATCAATGTTGATGTCACGTCTCAAACAAATTACAGCCTCGTCACACTTAAATGAGAAGCTTCTTCATGATCATCTTTTTTTGCAATGTGCACAGGATGGTAAAAATGATATGAGGTTAAGATTTAAAGACAAAGACTAAACAGTTCACGATTTACGGCGAAAGTCATCAGCAGAATTAACGTCCTTGCCAAAGATGTCCGATAGGAATTGTCAGAATCGTAACTGTTTGCATTTACTTTGTTATAGTCCAAAAATAGAGCATAAAACAGGCAAAGTCTGCGCTTTAGAAAGAAATTGTTGAATTTTTTATCGTCTCTCTTTCCATCACCTACTTTCAAATGTGTTTGAATGAAGTTCTGCCCTAAACTAGAAATATAAGATTACTTTTGCTTCCGTGGTAATGTAAATTTTGCCCAAGGGCTTCCAGGCGTCACTTTTTCCAATCATATTATATTTATACCTTCTGTATTACTTCAAAAGTAGGTTCTAAGTATTCTTTATTTTTCAAGAATTTATTTCGAAAAAATAGCGCGTCTTTGTCACTAAGTTGGAAGCGGAACAGAAGCATTTTTAACAGTCAAAAAATAATTAACTCTATGTCAGCTACCTATGTGCGTTCACGAGAAAAAATTAGCGGTATGATCACAATAGTGAAGTAGTTCAGTTGCATTTAATGGACTTTCCGCCGGCACACATTTTCCACAACCCGAAACGGAGTGCTTATCACGTAACTCCATGATGAAGGTCCAGAGAAGTGGCGTGCAGAGGGGGGGGGCGAACGGGGCGACGGCCCCGGGCATCCAAGGCAAGGGGGGCATCCAAAGAGTGAAACTGCAAAAATGGAAATGCTGTAACTGGATGATTTTTCCAATTGTAAATCTACTAATATATTTTATATAGATTTAATTTTACGAAACTTTTTTTGTTGTCAATACTAACTTTTACGTATTCGAATGCCAGTAATTCTCAGTTTCTTCAATACCAGAGACCTATGCTCTAGGTGTGCGGCGCGCACCCAATCAAACTGATAGTGACGTGACTTTTTCCAGGTCGTGCGACCAAAGGAAAATCACAAAAAAGGATTAAAAGATAATCAGGGTTGAAAAAACCTGGGTTTAAAAAAACAATTCACATGTTTCTTTGTTTTTTTTAATCCGGGTTTTTTGTGTTTTTAAAGAAACAGGTTTTTGTTCTTGTTTTAGAAAAATCACAAAACCCTATTCTGAATTGTTTTTATTGCAGCATGCAATATCACCATTTTCAGAATTACACAATAATAACTTTTTATACCTATTACGGAATTCAAATTTGAGGGTAAAGAAATACACCCAATCTTTGTTTTCGCAAAGTGTTGTTGGTCAATAAGCATGCACAGAGCAGACAGAGAAAAACGACTTCCACACAAATTCTGCCGTTTCACGCCAAGTTTATGTAGCCTACATGCCTTACTAGTTCAGCATCTATATTGTGAATTTTTTCAACATATGGTTTGGAATGGTCCAACATCAGAAACAGTTTGGATGCAGAGAAGGCAGAAAAATTGGTTAAAATATACCGATTTTGCAGAGCTAAAGAAGATAACTAGTAGAGTTTACTCAAACTATTCGAATTATTCTTCCTTTGTTTTTCAAGTCTTTCAAATTTCGTTGCTGTTCGTTTTGTTTCAATAAAAAAATGTACAGTTAACTGTACAAGTGTACTGCTTATTTTACTTTTAATTCATAGTGCATTTTTCAAAGGAAAAGAAAAGAGTGAGATTTTTGGTGGGTTTTGTTGGTTTGTATTAAGTGGGCTTTTTAAAAACACCCGGGTGTTTTTTATGGTTGGGTCAAATTACATCAACCCTGAAGCAAATTATGGACCTTTAATTGATTTTCTGAGTAAAATTTCAAAACTGTCTTATATCAAAGTGCTTGATTTGGCTGATTTTATGATGTACTGTATCACTAGTTGCAACTTTATACATATTTTTGATTGAAAGAACATTAAAAATTCCCGTTCAAAAGTTCTTTGCTTCTCTATTGCAAATCTTTTGTAAGTTAGGACCAAAAATGTGAAGGGTGTGTCACTTTATGGGCTCAGCCAGTGTTACGACGGTTTTATCGCCCGAAGTCTGCGAGGAACAACTTGCCTAGCAACCGAAATGTGGACCTCACCTACGCTACGTCATCATACGAAGCCTCCAGTGAATCCAGCGAATATGAACGTGCTAGCGTTGGTCATGGAAACGAAACAAGTTTGTGAAACTGCCGCGCAACAGACAGACTTGCCGATCGAGTTCATTAGTTGAAACATGAAGGACAATCGGAAAACCTCAAGGGTAAAAAAAGTAGTTTTACCCAAAACATATCGACGAGCAATGTTATTTGTGCTTTTGGTTAGTTGGACTACTTTCAAGTTTACCAAGTCAAAAAACGGTTTCAAAATGCATGCAGCTATTCTTGCTACCACACTTTCAAAAACTACTCCATTCTGATTGAAATAAACAAAAAAGATGCATTTTTCGCAAAACCTTCAACGAAAAAGTACATATATATATATTTTTTGATAGAAAGTGCAGCCAACTTAGCGTTCAAAAATATTTGTTTGTCTTTCTAAACGGTTCGTGAGTTACGACTAAAAAGGTGATCCGAGCCATTGTCGTAGCTTTACCAGCCTCAGATGGTAAACAAAGAAGATAGGATGATGTCACCTTTGAGCCTTTCTAATAAACCAGAGGAAACATCGTAGAGCAGAGGAAGTCATGCGCTGTTGACGGCGATAAACATGTTTTCATTCAATCAAAAAAGCAAGTCGTTTCCACATACGACAAATGAATAGTGATTTACAGTAAAACAATTCAGTAGCTTCCAAAGTGCTCCTTAGCAAGTCAATGAAATACCTTCAATACATCTAACTAATGCTTAATTTGTCACCTTTTTCAAAGTAATGTAAGTGAGCAAAGTTTATGTAAACTTGCAATTTGTATACTATAGACACAACTGCTTGAAGAAAAAACTGAACAAGAGCCACCATCAAAACAAGTTTCGCCTCAATTTTTTCTACAAGTTGGGAATAGAAAACCAACCGGACAGCAAACAATGCGATGTTTAAAACACTCCACTCTTCATAAAGATACATTTTTGGAGGTGCATGTGAACAGGGTTATAGTGGATAGGTACAAACTAAGAACATCGAAAACTCCTGCTTCACTTTGAAAAGAAATGTGCAAACGTGTGCAGTGAAATCAAACCGTCGTTTACAGCGCAAGGTGGTGTGGGGGGTGTTCCAGACGGTTGGTTCGGCTTCATCTTACGACAAATCCAAACTTCGAAACTAAACGTTTTATGTTACATTTTAATACACGTAAACGCTTATTTACTCGCAATACTAAAATACTATACTTTAGATACAACACAAATACTTTAGATACAACATTATTTGATTATTGGTAAATGCTATAAATTGCTGTTCAACTGAAAACGTATTTGGTGCTGCATAGAATTTCGAAAAACGTTTAAGTAATTGAGAAATAAATCTATCGACCAGATCTACAAATGTGGATTTGATGAAAAAAACTGTTCGACCTTTTAAAGCAGTTGTAGTGGATGTGCCGTACACATCAAGCCACGCTGTCATGAAACTGACTTTCGCACGTCAAGGTGATGGTCACTACGTTTGAAGATGACGTTAAAATACTGTCTAATGTTCGCTTCATCAATTCGTGATACTGTTGCAACCTCGCCGTTGGCGTTGCGCTGAATGCGCGGTTCACCACGAACGGAATGTGCGCGAAGAACAACACCATATATACTTGGCGCGAACAAGTAACAACAGAGTGATCATGGCGTGTGATCTCTATTGTTGCTTGCTGCCACAGTGTGAAGCTTTGCGTACATTCTGCTCGGCCTTTCCGATCGCAACAGTACCTCATCACCATGAAACAAAAGTGAAATTCCAAATGCCAATTTAAAATTGGGAGAAAACAATAAATTTTCATCAGTGAGCCATGCTAGTTTCCAACTAACAGTTGTTCTGAATGGCATAAAACGTGGTTTGGAAACCTTCACACTCCATAGCGTTCGTTTTCTCTTTCTCAATAAATTGCCCCAACTTTCTTTTTTTGTACCCGAGTTCGAAAATATAATCTTGAAAAAATTTTCTCTACAAATATGGAAAATTCCGTCACATCTTAGTTCAAAAATTTTGCATAAAATTTCACAACTTTCGACGTCTTTCTGTGATGCATTGTGTGGAATAATATTTGCTTTGCAGACACATCCTCAGTGAAAAGCTTAACGTTGTTCCAGTTAGATGTTGCAAACTCCACAAATCAATACTCGCTGCTAATTGCGGCGAAAAGTACTGAGAAATTGTTTCCAAAAAGATAATTTAATGGCCGGATAGGAACAGTTTAGTTGGTTCTAGATCTTAGCGAGAATAAAATGGTAATTGAAGCAATTACAAGCTCGCCACCACTGAGAAGAGCAAAACACGCACAAGTGAAAACAAGTAACTGTACAAATATGTACTTGATGACTTTCCGAGAAAATTGAAGTTGATGGGATTAGTTTCTCAGGCGCTAAGTTTTGGTTGTATTGTCGCGCCTCCGACGCTTATATGACAAACGTTACTGTGCACTTCATCACAAACTGATCCTTGCCCTTTTCATCCTCTGGTTTCTGTTGCGTATGCAGTAGGAGATGATTAGGATCAGGAAGATGAGGAAGACGAGGCAGATGAAGGCAATCGCCGGCACGGCTATCTTGGCTGCAAACGAAATAAACAAAATACTTCTTTACACATCACTGCGGTCCAGTGTTGGTTCAGAGTTTATATTGGATTCACACAAGTAGCTGAAGTCAACGAAGTAAAAAGACGCTCTGGTTAAAAACAAAGCTAACTGCCGCCAGATAACTTTGGACCCAGATTGCTTAATGTCATTAAAAGACAAAGAGTAAGTTTATTCCAGATTGGGGTTCTTTCGTTCTCGGGCAAATATGAAACGCAAACAACCAATGGAAGCCACGCAGTAAGTTGATCAAACTCTTGCTTTGGAACTTGGGAAAGCCGAGGGTGCAGCTAACAGTAAGACAACGCCCTTCTATCCCGACGCATATGGCCTGACATTAGGTAAACTGATATTTGTGGTCCTAACAAAAGACAGTGATGAACAGGTTTTAACGAGGCACTGGAAATCAACACCTATGCCTCAGAAAAGATCATATTGCGATATTTCCTTGAGCACATTGGATTTATAATCATGTTTTTTCTTTCAACTTATCGTTTAATGTCCGAGTCTCAGAAACCTATAGATCCTTTCACGTGTGAGCAACTTGGCACCAGTCAATCAACATTGGTTGTAGGACCACACACAGGTGTAGAAGCAGGCAAATTTTTGGGGTTGCGAAGGATTTTTGCCCGAATTTTTCCAAACTTGCCCGAAAAACTTTTGGGCCACTTTTTGTGCGAACATTTTTTAAGCAGACTTTCTTTTGGGATGACCCCCAAAAAAAGGTCTTCGTATGATTCTGTAAACGTTGGGTGCTATTTTTTTCAAATCAAACTGCGTTGGGCACCATTTTTGCCCAGATTTTCAGAGATTTTGCAAAGGTTTTCACAGATTTTGCCCGGATTTTCAATTGAAACTTTTGGGGGTGGACTTGCACCCCCGCATCCTGCACAGCACCCCCGCATCCTGCAACACTCGGACCACACCTCAACCTGCTGCCATTGAGCTTCGTTACGTTGTTTGTGAAAATGCTTTGATCAGCAATTTTTAAAGCTGGGTCGTTTTTTTTCAGCAATTTTTAAAGCAGCAGCCCTGCATCCAGGACAGCATTTCATTCAGCCATCAACCTTTCTTTGAATAAAAATGGCTGGAGCCGGCGAAGGCAATGCTCCATATTAATGTTCCGTTTATAAAATGGTTGACTTCTTGTACGAAGTCCGTCACTGCAAGGAAACCACGAAGGGAATAAAGGCCTTTGCAAACGGTGAACGTCTTGCAAAAGTGACTAACTATTGGTCTGGTTTGTGGCACGCGTGATGCAGCATGCTATGGACGTACGAGTACTTGACGGTGACAATGCAGTTTTGAAACAAATGTAACTGGGAAGGAAAAGAAAAAGTGTCATGGAATTGTCGTTTGACAAATCTCACACAGAAGAAAATCTTATGCTCACAATCCAGAATCAGTTATTTTGGCAAAATGCATGAATAGACGTTTACAAGTCATTAGACATTTCCTGTAATGTTGCAAACTCCGTGAAATCTATGGTATTTTTAGTGATTAAAAGCATGTCAGATGCGTTCTGCATGCATTGCATCTAGTTCTGATTCAACCCGAGAACACCAGAAGGCAGTGCTGACCAACCTCCTTGGAAAGGTGCATGTACATTGCGACATAGCAGAAAAACCAAGTGCTATTTCTATTGTCCAACACAAGAATAAGTTGCTTTACGCCTTGTTTCAAATATATAGAAGAAGCTTACTAAAAGTAATTTCATTTAATATTGGAAATTATTAGTGACTACATAATTCCATTACGACATCATGCCATGATAGGGTAAATTGTCTGTGCAGTTATTCGACCAGTGACGTATAGGAGCTGTGGTGCAGGCGGTGCAAGCGCACCACAAAAGTTTTGATTTGTCAAAAATTTGGGCAAAATATCAAAATGTTTGGGCCAAGAAGCTTCGATCTTTTCTAAAGATATTAATGAAATTACACTTCTTTGTTAACGAGTGTATAATGATAAATTTCTTATGTCATAGAAAACACCGTAAATATATATTTAATCAACAAACTGCGTCTTGTAATTTCGTGTTTAGTTTGTGACAGTTGATAAAAAGAAGGCATTTCATTTATATACTTTATCAATTGCCCACTGACGGAATGTGCTGCAGAGCACCTACTTTATATTGGTAGAGTTCATGCCAGGCAAGTACATAAAAGCTTTTGTTTTAACTACAGTGTTTGAATGAACACATTCTGCCATAAAGTTCGTTGCATGTTGCATATATGTGCAGTTGAACAGACAATCTTGTGCGACTCACGGTATAGTCATAATCAGTGCTCCCTCTAAGCAAATTTTACACTGAGCAAATGTTTGTTTTGGTGAGCAAGCAAGTGTGCAATCATGCAGGCACACTATCAGTTAAGCGTTTCAACCGGTGAAACGGCTATGCGATATACATACGACACTAAATTTGAAATGTTGATAGCGCGTGAGAATGAGATTTCATTGGGTAAATGGTCTGGTGGTACTGCGCATTTGCACAGTTGAGCACCTTAGAGGGAACATTGGTCATGTTTAACATACTGCAATGTGATATATGCTACATATATCACATACACGTCTTTACAGAAGAAAGCAGCTTTAGGCCTACCTCAGCTAGGTGTGAGGTTTCTTGCTGACAGCAACAGCTGGAATGTGAATGGAACGACAAACCTCAAAACTGTGAGGCAGATGTTCAAGAAGGCCCGTAACCAGCTTGGGACACCAAGAGGGGCGAAGAGTTTATAGATTTGAACTATGTCCATAACATTTTTCCAGGGGGGCTTCGCCCCCCCTGCGACCCTGGTTACGGGCCTGTGTTCAAGAGTACTGAGCCAGACGGCTTCTGGACATGTTCTTGCAGTCTGATGTGCTCTTCTCAGTTGTGTATTAAGAACCAAATTTCAAATACCAAATTTTATATTTTCAAGTCCATGCCAACATGGTAGAGGAAAATATAATGTACCAACAGCTACAGAAAATTTGTAGGGGAGAAAGTTTAAAGCATAAAAGTTTTTCAGGAAAATTTAGGAAAATTTTACACTCCCCAAAAATGCTTGCACCTACGCCTATGTATTCGACAGGACTTTGCTTATTTTGGTAAGTTTGTTAAAATCTTTCACAGATTTTTAATTTTTGTGAAATTTGAGATTACATGCATGGTCTGATTGCTATAGGCGACGGAACAAGGGGTGATCGGGGAGAGACCGTAACTCATTCACTATTTTCTAAATAGGGGTCCGAGATACAAGGGACCCCTCCCTTATTTATGTGCATTGTAAGTTCCTGTTATGAAGTAGATCACAGCAGTAAAGCGCAAGAATGTTCCGTAGTTTCAAATAGATATTACTCGCACACAGTGGCGCAGTCAGGAATTTTGTTCCGGAGGAGCCAGTCATTTACGTTGTCAGGGGGTCATGGCCTCTTCGGCCTCTTTCTGGCTGCGCCACTGCTCGCACAAGAAGTTAGCGCCCGGAGTCTAAGGATACGAAGTCTTACGAAGGGATATGACGAGAACGTTATTAGAATGTTTCCTTATTACCGGCAATACTTGAAATCAAGTTCCAACCTTGTTTACACAAATTGTTATTTTTATCGCAGGATTGCTTCACAGAGAGCAATGTATCTTTTGCAGCTGAGCAAATATGAAAACAAGCTGCGATAAACTCACAGCGTGTGTGGGTGCGTTTTCACATTTCATTCCTTTTAGAAATTGTACAAAGAGGGCATTACAAGGTTGAATGATCATCAACGACGTCACGCAATCAATCAACCATGAAATACGCAGCACGCTTCGATTGGATCCCCCGCTATAAAATTCGTTCCGGCCAACACCCCTGGTCGCGTTGTATTTCACAGCTGCTGACTTGAAACCATTGTGAAGCACATTCTCTGCTGACGTTTAGTCTTTGAAACAAAATTTATGTGAGGAAAGGCTTGGAAGTTAAGAATCCTATTCATAATATAGAAAGAAAGAACTGTTCATTATACTCGCATTTTACTCCTTTCGTAGTGTCACGAGTGGTCAGCAGCGCCCATCTCCACTTGCTGGGATCGTGGGCCACGCGGCTGCTTTCGCAGTGAATGCTGCAATTGGTGGCGAGCCAATGGCAGCACCCGCGTGAACCACGTCCTTGCACTCACCCATTGACGCCGAACACGAGGAAGAACAGACCGCAAGGGGAGTTTTTAAAGTCTTTGGCGTGACACTTCTACTTTCTACTGATGAAACAAATCATTGGTTTTATCATCAAATGCTTAGAGTTTGTTTCAAACAGCTTTTCAGGACGTTAGCAAAACACTGAGCCTTGACTGGATGAAGTGAAGTGCCAAATTTCTAAAAATAGATTTTACTGCAAGTTTTTCGTTGAGGAACAATTGACGTGATTGCACAATTTCGTTTCTACATCAAAATATTGCAAGAAGTGAACTGCTAAGAGACGTGAAAAAAGTAAAAAATTAGATATTAATCGAAGATATATTGCTGTTTGTGAGAAGCAATTTATGATTTTGGAAGCAACCATAAGTTCAACAATTGATTTTCAAGTAGACCCACGTAGCGTGAAAAACCAAATCAATAAATACACATAATTTGCAAAGTATACTGAAATGAGTGGGATTTTTGTCTTTGAAAATTACATTAGTGTCGATTCGTTAAGAAGTGCACTTTCAACGTAAACATCCATCATCAGGCAGCAGTAAATATCACCTTCAACCGGCTTCAGAACGTAGAAAGGTCCATATGTAACATTCAACAGTTGCCCTGAGTTCCTTTCAGCACTTCCTGCTTTCATGCTACGTCGCTTCCGGTTCAACGTCATCGAACAAGTCTACACAAGAAGCATGCAGAGCATCGCATCTCCTGTCTGACTATACCTTCAAAATGTTTCAACCGGTTTCACGAAATTCTGAATGAAATGTTTTCTTGTGATTCTCCTTCTACAATCAAAAACGTTTAAAAATGTCGCAAGGATTTTCATGAATGGCTGCTCTGCTTTAAAGCAGATATTTCCAGTTTATTGAAGCAAACGCTTTTGCGTCTTTTTAAGCAGCAAGAAAAACTTTTATCTACGCAACAATCTGACAGATTGAAATATCTTGAACCAGGCAGTCATGAATGGCTTGGTCTGGATTAACTTACTTAAACCAATGAAACTAAACTACATAACAATAGTCTGTGCAAAAGTGTAACTGATATTAAAACGCTCAGTAGCGCCATAACTCAACCTAGCTGAAAAATGCTACAAGTTTCGTTTTGTAGCTGTGATGGTAAACAAAAGACCCATAGCAATTTGAATACTACGGTATTGTTACACCCAGGGCCGGATTTAGGTTCTGCGAGGCCCTGATGTGAGGCCCTGGGCTAATCCAATTGCGAGGCTCCATCTCGCACTGTTACGAGGGAAAAATGGTAAAGACCTAAGCCGAAAATAACGATATGGACGCTCTGAAAACACGGTGAATAAATAATTTGTAAATCCTTACTGGAGTACCCCACGATCACTGCGTTGTTGTTACTTTCGACGCAAAGGCGTTCAATGACACGTAATTGTAGAAATCGTGCTTGGCTGGCGGAAATACGAATATTAACTTCGACAAGCGAACCAAACAAAAACGTCATGGTAAAATTTTGACGAAATACATGGCCTAGGTTAAGTTTCACATCTCTTTTCCTTGTCTGTGCTCAAAACCAAACAAACTGCACATACGTGCGGCAGCACAAGAGCGTGAAGGATCACATTGCGCCTCGCTTACCAGCAGTGGCATGCAGAGGTCTGGCGATGCCCGGGGCGAATGCTTGATTGTATGCCCCCCTACCAAATTCTAGTATAGAGCAGTGGCGTATGGCGATCATTGCTACTGGATATACGCTGTTTGTGACGTCTTTATCATGTTTGCAAACCAACATTTTGGCGATGTTTGTTGACACAACATGCATATTATTCTACGCGCACTCGCTTTACTCGTTGTACCATGTGTTACTATAATGAACATAAATTATTATCAGCGGTCCAAATTAGGAGTCTGGAGCAAAACACAGCGCTCAACGCTAATACATGAGCGATTTATAACTGCAAAAATATCCGGCAACGCGTTAGAACAGGAGAGTAGAACAAACTCAATGCTACGTCACTGCAGTTTACAAAGTGACACAGGCACGTTGCCAGGTTTTAAGGTTTGGAGGGGAAAAATCCATTTTTAGGGGGGAAAAATTTTTGTTTTTATTACATGTTTCAAAACAAACTTTTCTGGGCACAACCAAATTTAGGGAACACTGTCCCGAATGCACCGTGGCAACGGGTCTAAGTTCACAACTGCAAAAATTTAAGGCTGCGCATTAAAACAGTGGATTAAAACACACTGAACGCTACGACAGGGCTGTTCACAACTGCAAAAACATCAGGTTGCGCGAATGTCTCTTCGAATAGCTGTCGAGCGCAGAATGCATGCAGTTGGGATAGCAGACACCCAGGGTTGACAGCTTGAAACTTGCTAAACTACACAAGAATGGAGAATCCGCATAAAGTTCGCAACAGCAACAAAACTTTCGTTTTTTATTATGTAGCTGTTATATGTACAACCACTGGGTGACAGAACAGAAAGATACGGGCTTGAGTGGACCGTTATGATCAATCCACCTGAACTGCCAAAATTGACGAAGATCGAAATGATGCACATATTGCAAGCACAGTTGTGCGGCTGTATTAGCACACACCCAGGGGTGCCACATCAAAAAACGAAACGGGAAACTAATGATGCATCAAATAGTCAGTTAAATGAATGAAGCTGAAATAGGACAGTTTTCAAATTTGGCTCAGAAAATCAATCAAATATCCATAATTGTCTTTCAATCCTTTTTTGTGACTTTCCCTTGCTTGCACGATCTGGAAAAGTTACGCCACTATCAGTTTGATTGGGTGTGCACTTCATACCTAGAGTATAAGTCCCTGGTATTAAAAAATGTCAGAATTACTGGCATTTGAAAAATATGTAAAAACTGGTGTTGACAAAAAACAAGTTTTGAAAAATTAAATCCATGCATCAAGTGTTAGTAGTCTTACAATAGGAAAAAGTTACAGCATTTTAATTTTTGTGATTTCACACTTTGGATTTCCCCCTGCCTTGGATGCCCGGGGCGGTCGCCCCGTTACACCCCCCCTCTGCACGCCACTGTTTACCACGGCTGCAAAAATCTCGCACACGCGGGCAAAACACGCCAAGTAAAACTCACACAAATGGTTGCAACTGCTAATATCACGATTCGCGTGTTTGCTACTTTTACAGACTGCAATCAGACTGCAATGAATCGAACGCAACGAAAGCGTCGCGCGAAAAAATGTGAGATTTAAACTTTCCTTATGTTGTCATTATTGAAATGCGTAGCCTACCGCATTTATTCGATTGTATAAAGCTTTTTTCACCATTTCATGCGGCTTAGTATCAAAGGCGGCTTACATTTTATATTTCTTTACCTTGTCGAAAGGTATAGATGACGATCAGTCTTTTCTTGGCTACGTTTTTTCGACCAAACTCCCTTTTCATATTCTATTCTCTTCAGTACATCACGTGCACATACGTCACAGAAGGGATTATGATGAACAGAAGGCAGTTGCAGTGGTGAAGCATCATTACCAGGGTTGCCACTAACACGCGAAACGTGCGAGTACACGAAAGTATCTCAGTGGCTTAGGTAACCTGTGTACAAGTGTGGCTTACTATCAAGGGCGGCTGACAATCGAATAAATGCCGTAATATGAAATAA
>JGI24158J21664_10002368_pt1 | contig 22729 bp, 21 predicted proteins | sample Ectturendosymbi3_FD_21664 | JGI IMG/M metagenome (IMG submission 21664)
TAGTATCACCATCAAAGTACACCAAAACTATGCTTTACAATCATCTCGGTATTCAGATGAACAGTTGCGGTCTCTCAAAATGTCTTTGCAGTCAGCACAGTCAAACCGAAAACTCTGGACAGGCCCACAGTATTTCGTAAGCGTGAGATCCGTCAGGCCCGTAGCCACGGGGGCATTCGGGAACAATGCCCCCCAAATTTTTTGCTCAGAAAATATTATTTTTAAAACATAATAGAAACAAAGATCTTGCTCTTTAAATGTGTATTTTCCCCCTCAGACCATGAAACCTGGCTGCAGGCTTGGTGGAAACCAGGCGGCCGAACGCCGTTATCCGGTTGAGATCCAAAATACAGTATACTCAATATGTCGCTGTGATGATACCGATAATGTTGCGCCAAGGGATGTAGAAACTAGGAACGGGAGTATTGAATTCAACGATGCAATGATTATGATCATGCTGCTTATAGAAATGTGCCAAAGAGTTTGTGAGGAACAAAAATAATTTGGGTGGGCAGTGCCTCCGAATGCTCTCCGTCGGAACGGGTTCGAATGTGCTGCAGCATTTGATTACATTCAAAGTGTAAAGAGTGACGTAACTAAAGGTTTGATCCAGGTCGGGAATTTAGCTGAAAGGGGTCCACTGGCCAATGGAGGGGACCCATTAGCCAACACTCAGAAAAGAACTTGAGAAGTGATGGTGAACCTGATGCGGATTGCCATACTAAAACCTTAAATTATCGAAAATACTCCGAAAAACGAAAAAAATAACCTACTGAAAACCTAAAGAATACTAAAACCGGAATGCAGTAGAATTCGTCTATACTCTATAATGACTTTGGCTATAACGTCAGTTCGCCTATAACGACCCTTTTACTCCGTTCCCTATGAGTGACGTTATAGGGCAATTCTACTGTATAAGCCAAGTGGTGGCCGAGTTTTTTCGTTTTACTCGCCAGCGGATCGATTCTTCCCTCTGACCCGCGTCACTTACGCCACTGAGTATAAATCAAAACCAACCAGAAATGTTCATCGATGTAAAATAAACGGTATAATCTCTCTTTCAAACAAAGAAGTCCAACTTCACGGCTAAAATGTTTGGTGTGCGATCTCACAAAGACAAGGCCGGCGCAACCTATTCGTGCGGTACGGCCATGGCCAAACCTGTTTTCTGAGTCAACAATACGTTTCAGTTGAAACATGCCCACACAGCTGCTAATAGAAATTGAAAAGTTTAAAATAACTGCTCTTTGTTGTACTCAACCAATTCACCGCCCACTGCAGTTGTATCCAGCTTTCATGCATGGATGTTGAATACTGAATTAGAAACAGGGTTGGAAATCTACAAAAGAACATCTTTCGAAGATTGAACTCGAGGTAGGCTAATGCTCCCACTTCTGAAACCACACTGTGGATCAGTGGTTCCCAAACTTTTTCTGATCGCGTGCCATTTGTGGGTCCCGTACTGTCAACACGTACCACCTTGTTTCAGGAAAAGTCAGTGTGCCAAATATAATTCGATCAAAAGTTTGGAAAACCAGAATTAACACAAATGCAACATGAAGAAAATGGCTGTGATGGCCATTTTTAGAAACCAACAAGGGAAGTGTAGCTACACAAAAATTCAGGAATTTATTAACAGAACTCGACAGGTAAAATGGTTGTGAATATATTTTTTTGTGAAGAAAACATAAAGTAGGTCTGTTCGTGTGGCGCCTTGAAGGCCTTCGCGTACCACTACTGGTACGCGACCACAGTTTGGGAACCACTGCTGTAGATGTTTGCAACGAGTTGGCTACTAATTTCACTATTCACGATGCCATAAAAATTTTGTCCAAACTGTCAGTCGAGTGAGAGTATTGTATTTTCCGGTGTCTGGAAAGTTTGGGGGCTACTTTTTTTTTACTTGCCCCGATGCCACATCAGAGAGGTCTTTTTCAGCATCAAAGCGCGTAAAAACTTATTTGCGTAGAACCAGGGCATAGGAGATGGGAAAAGATGTACATCACATCCCGACCCGGGAGGATGAAAACATGCACGTTAAGTTTTTGTGTTTGCCAGTATAACAATTAATCTATTTCGAAATCTTAGCATGATAGCTGTTTTTTTTATATAAGATGATTACTATAGTAACAAGCTACCCAAATTTCGGCGAGGGACCAAAAGTTAGGGGGCCGGTATCGGTCTTCGTACAACCATGACTTACGATGATTTTGCATGTTCACCAAAAACGAGTTGACAGACTTGATTTGGAGAAAATTGCTGAAAATTATGTTTTTTGGTAGAAAGGACACACTTAGACAGTTGGGTTGATTTTTTGGAACGGTTTGAGAATTTTGTTGGCTGGTAACATTACTTAACCTTGCTGATAGGTACGTTTTTACAATTGTCTTTTTATTCAATGGCGAGGGGTTAGAGCCAGAACTGTATAGTGTGCATTGCATAGGCAATGGCTTGCAGAATTCGAGATGTAAAATTGTGGAGGGCAAGGTCCTCTCTAATTTTTTGAAACTTCAAGGAAATGAATAGCCTTTTAAACAGTAAATGTTTAGTTTACAATTGTATTAAAGTTTTCAGTTCAGGTTAGATTTTGGACTCTGTTCCGCAACTGCGCTGTGGCAGAAAGTGCTTACAGGGCATCGCTTACTATGAATAGTTAAAAAAGTCATCTTTTTCTAGGGAGCACAGAGTCGCAAAAGAACCGCTTGCTATGCGAGCAATAGTTCCATGGACGCACGATTTCTACTGATTTTGGCTGTACCGCTGAAAACGAGGTAGCGCCGGCTCTGAAAAGCTATTTCAACTGGTATTGATCACTAGTTTTGCTTATGTAGCACATATCAACGGACTTTACCTGCAGTTTGAAACGGCAACATTCTGATAGTATAACTTCAAACCCATGATTAGGAAAATCAATCATGCTCTAGTAACAAATCGACATATTATAAACAGCTTGAAATCCTCTAAGATATTTTCTAACTGAAAAGACACTGCAGTGATTTCCGTCCATTGTGCAGCCCGGTCCTGTTCGACATATTTTCAACACACCATAGCTGCAGTCAACGACAATGCAACGCTGTATTGTCGTAGATAAATTTGTTTCACTTCATTCTTACTCTTGCAAGCGATCCTTTTTGCTCTGACGTTGCTTTAGTCTGTGCGAATCCTAAAAATTAGTCCTATAGACCAGTGATCTTCCACCTTTTCGTATCGCGACCCAGCCCTTAACCACCGGGGAGCATTTTCCTCAAATTTTGTTGAGACAGAAAAATTTGTTGTAAACATACAACAAAACCAAAAATCGTTCTCCCCTAAAAATATATTTTGCCCCCCCAAACCTGAAAACCTGGCTACGGGCCTGGGATCCATTGCCAACGAAAACCCAAGAGAACTGCGAGGTTTAATACCCTTATCAAAATTCTATAGCAAGAATGGTGATTGTCTTCAGTAGTATGTAGCCAGGTTTATTTCACTAGCACCTCGTTAAGGCAGAAAGGTGTTGAATTTTGAAGCTGTTTTCTGTTTCATTTACAAAAGCGTTTCGTATTTGGCGGTCAAGTTTCAATGGTTGCTGCAAAGTGCAGTTCGATAGTTGTTGAATGTTGATATTTCAATAGTTAATACCACTTGTCTTCTGAGGGTAACGTTTAGTTCGTAATTCCAAACGTGCGCTGCTTAGTGTTTTCATAGGGTTGTGTATTTTCCCTCTCGTAAAAATTTGATCAGGCAACCAACCGTCAGAGGCAACCATTTGAAGATTGTTGGCAAAAACGTTTGAAATATACCTAGTTTTAATTATGAATGACTATTTCAGGTGCTCAAAAAATAACGGTTTCTTGAAATGTAACAGAAAATTACTACCAGTTAAGCCATTTGCAAAGTAACAGAAGTGACAATTTGGTTCAAGTCAAGTAAACCTCATGATGTTCTTGTGGTGAAAATTGCATCATGAAATACTGCCGAAACAAGGGTTATGGCATCAATGTCACAGATTGGCGCCGTAGTTTGAGATATAGCCNAACAAATTGAAAGTTGCAAAAAGTTTGAAGAGTGGAATAACTTCCGTAGAAGTTCGAGGCTACTACAGTAGCCTACTTGCTTGTTTTGAAAAATTAAAAAGTAGGTTTAAACTTATTGGGAAATCTAGAATCATTTCATACGAGTTTCTTTAGTGTTAATAGAGGAAAAAAAAATTTAAGCCCTTCTCCGTAATATTCAAAAGCTGCTCTAATAAGCGGTTTTTACTTTTAAAATCGGTGCTCTATTAAGTGGTTTTCACTGTAACCATTTTCCACGTGTAAAGTATATAGTGATAGGCAGGTGTTTTGTTTTGGGCTTTAAACAGTCGAATTTGGGCAATTTATTTAAGAATATGTTTTGTCTGTAACGAAGCTAAATATTATGAGTCAAAGACCATGAGACATGGGCAAAAAATATTAGGTGGCAGCGAAAAGAGGCCTAAAGCTTAGGCAAAAACAGACCGAAGCATAAAAAAAGAAAGGTGCATTAGACAAGTAGTTTAACCACGGAGGGTATACCCTCAATGCGACACCACATTGAAGATGACACCAGCGTAGACAGCCAGCCTGGTCATGGTACGCCAGATAGTCAAGTGTGGTCATGTTACGCCAAATAGTCAAACACTTTCGAAACGACTTGTACCGGAAGCGATACAAGTCGTTTTGAAAGTGTTGATTCCGACAAAGGAGGAACCTCGTCGGATGTGCATCTGATGAGGCATGCGAGCAAGAACGCTCAAAATTTCGATGAACAAATTATGCTACTTGGCCAGGTGTCATGAGTCGGAATGTGGGGACTACCCTGGACTATTTAGCCCAAATAGGACCGCCTGCAATCACAACAGAAGTTTTCCCCAGAAACGAGAGTGACAGGACACGGTTTTCTGTTTCACTGCAAAAGATTACCACCAAATGGTGAAGCGGTAGGTCATCCATGGCCATTATTCCTGGCCTGGAAAAATATAATTTTTTTGTTACTACTGCAAACTTTTCAGCCCTGGATATCCACTAGCACAGAATATCCCCCGGCTCTGCAGATACTACACTCGTACCTCCTTTCTGATCAGGGAGGTATCTGGCCAGACAGGGGGCCTGAGTGTTGCAATTCTTTGATTTATTGGGTTTAATGGCGCTGTCCATTGAAGTCTCCGCTGAAGAGGTCTTGGCGTCACCCTTTCGGGCCTCGTCTTTGTAACATCACTGATTTCCACCATTACGCCTTGATGCACCCCTCAAAAATTCCTACACACCACTGAGTCGGGCCCCGCACTTGCTGACGCCGGCCCTGGTAATCATTGTCTTCGTATTTTGCTTCTTTCTTTGATAGAGTTGGCAAATTACCTCGTCAACCTGGAGATGACTTAAAATAAAAAGAACACCTCAACCTTTCCTTTGGACATGATTAATGACGTGATAGAATTGGCAACAAACTGGGAAAAAAGACCAAATCTATTTCCTATTAAAAATTTACTGATTGTATAGACTTCGCCGCCCATTGGAGAAAAGGGTGAAACTCTTTAGTAACGTTACTTTTTATCCGGTTAACCGACATGAATGTATCCGGATATTGGATAGCAAATATACTCTCTCTCTCTCTCGCTTATCCGGATAAACCAACCCCAACTGCAAGGCGTCCACAATCGAAAACATTCACCACGTCAATCAGTCGAGAACTTTTCGACAGTTTTCTCAGAATTTAAGGAGTAGTCGGCGAACTTTTCATTGGTGTTGGGCGTTCTGCTGGCAGTGCGTGTGATATTCTGACAGGCCAGTTGAAGTTTACTGGATGTGTTGATTCGCCAACACCAGACCTGTGCTTGCTCGTTTCGCTCACTTCAAAGTTATCCGACCACAACATAAGCGTGCGTTGTAGAAAGCGCCTTTTAATCAGCGGCAAACTTTGCAGTGATTTGTTAGAAAGGCATGCAAGCTGCTCCTCGTTGCCTGAAGCGCTTTATGACTGAAGATGCGTCAACAAAATGCACGAAACGCGCACCACTCGGGTGCGCTCCAGTAGCCATGGCAACGTAGGGGTCGATTGTTTTTCAAAAATTGTCATAAGGCGGACACGACTTTTGCATTCAACGCTAACATCGCACTGAGATTCACACCCGCTTCCGGTGTCAAGCGATTGGACGAAACTGCTGCCCAGCAGTGGAGGTCGCGATGCTGAAATGACTCGTTAGGGGTGGAAAACGGAGGGCTGGGGGGGCTTAGCCCCTCTGCCAAACAATTATCGCAAAGCTTTAACTGTGGCACAGAAATAACCATAAACAGATTCAGATCGCCGCCGAATTAACAAGTTCTATCCAAAATCCAGAAAGATCAAAAAGCCAAACGCCGATGGTGGTCAACGTTTGGGAGCATGAGTTAACATTTGATACAACTAATTAAAAAAAAACAAGGCCAGCGCGTGTAGAAAGGGGGGTTGCCCATAATTTGAGGGTTATCAGCAAGTTACATGTGTAAAGAGCATCGTGTTAATCTTGCGCACAAAATTTACTACAAGCGGTGAAACAAATAAGCATGCACACAACTCTTGGGAAGAGTTTTCAGCTGATTGCACGGGTCGCAACGCCATCACGAGGTGTAATCAACTGCGGGCTGTGACGGTGGTCGGAAACTATGTTGCGGTTACAGAAGCGGTGCCTTCGGTTCAAATCTAGCGGTAACACTTGGTCAGCGGTACAAGGGACGCACAATGATTCTTCTCTTGGTCGCCATGAAGTAGAGAAACAACAAAATCGGTTAGCACCAAACAAACAAACAAACAGGCAATAATTGTATTACGTGAGCAACACTTGCGCAAGCAGCTATGGTCAGTAGCTAGTCGATAACGAATGGCGGTACGCGTACCAGTTAGCAGTGCAATAAAGTGGTGTTTGATTTGAAACAGAAAACAAAAACAAGCTTCACTCCGAGGTGACAGTGCAACTGGGGTGGGAGCTTCACTCGATTAGTACCAGAACTCGTAGTAGAAAAAAAAACGATGATGAAACGAATGCTTGAAGGCTGTAGCGAGAATATCATGAACGGTACGCCGGTTTTCACTGAAGAAACGTTCAGTGACTTGACGGGTCAACGAGTAAATTTGCGAGTTCGTTCCAGCATCAGCGAGTAATGCAAACAATGGGTATTCTGCGTTGACAATATCACGAGGAACAGCACGAATTTACACGCTGATGAGAATCCGCACATTCACTTGTAAGCCGTGTCCGCGGATTCTTCCACCCAACAATGGACGCTGAATCGATGCAATCGCACCGTCACGCCTAACTGGGCCGCGTCTCCATTGGATGGACGTGTGTTTCGCTGCAGAACAGTCCGCACATTGTTGCGAGACAATGGCCGCGTTCCGCCGACAAGCAACGATCTGAGTTCGCAAGTTCAGTCCATGACATTACCGAGCTCTCGGGCCTGGTCGAAGCTGTTGCGCCTGATGCGGTCCCGGACCTTGGGTTCCTCGTCCAAGTCAATGACCTCTATTTCCTCGTCAACCCGCCGCGGCGGGCCCACTGGGGGTGTTTCGCGGTTCGGCTCCGCTCGATTGAGGTCCTCGACCAGTTCAGGGGCGTCCTTGGCCAGATCCTCGTCGCCCGTGAACTGGGGCGGCGGGGGTGGGGGGTTCAACAGGAAGCTCCCGAACGACGGGTTGTCGAGCATTATTTCAGACAGGAGATAACCTGACGATGAACTTTGACCCGGTGACAGCAGCGCCAGCGAGTTGTCAGTCTTGCTTTCCGAGTCGGTTTGATTGTCATCAACGGGGGAGGCGAGGAACTCGTCCAGGTCGAGACAATTTTCAGGGGGCGGGCCTTCGACGTCTTGATAGGACAAAAGAAGGTCAGGCTCCCGTTTGGGTGGCTCCGGCTGGCCATCGACGTGGTTCGTCTGTGTCGCGATCAGCTCCAGTGGCGGGGCGGGCAATCCCTCGTCCTCCCACTCAAGGTCCAACTGCGCCGCAACCTCGACTTCGTCGCGGTACGCGTTCGGTTCAACTGTTCCGAGCAGCGCTGCGCCTTGCTCTTCGCTGTGCTTCGACTTAATGTAGGATTTCTTCGGACTGGACTTGGCAGAGCTCGGCAGCGACGGGGCGAGATCTCGCTCGTCGCCGTCGTCGCCTTCGTGCGTCAGCAGCGACGACGTCTCAGCGCGCGTCGCCGCCTCCTTGCCGCGCACTTTCACGGGCGAGCTCTTCCGCGAACTCGATTTCGACGACGACGCGTCGTCGTCGGCCACCGTCGCGCTAGGACCGCGCGCGAAAAACGACGACGCGATGTAAGCGTCGGGCGCGACCGATTTCCGGAACTCGATGTCTTCGACTTCCTCGACCTCCGCGCGAGTCTCCGCTGGCTGAGCGTTGTTCGCAGGAAGTGTTCCTTTTTCAACGGGAGCGAGTTCCCACGGGGACGTGTTAACAGAAGCAGGTTGGGCCGTGGTCCTGGGCACAACATTGTGGGCCTTCTGGGCGGGGCGGCGGGCCCGGCGACGAGGTCCGACAGCGTAAGCACCATACGCACCTGCGGGGGCCTCGTCTAGGTCTTCGTCGGACTGTTTGGTTGGAACTGCTGGCCTTCTCGGCGCCAGTTCCCATGGAGAGGACTCGGAAACGGGCGAGTCCTGGGATAACTCCCACGGTGAAGAAGAAGATGCGGAAGGCGCTGAATTCTTCGAAGGTTTGTTTTCTGAAGTGGCAAAAGCAAAGCTTATGGTTGCGATCAACAATGCAGGAAACCGGCATGCCGTTTGTGACTACGTATACTTCGCGCCACTGCCGAAACCGCCCTTCGCGTTTTTCAATTTTCATAGCGCTTGTCTCCTGGCTGACCAAAAGCAAGATCGCTGCAGTTGCAGCAAGATCGCTGCAGTTCATTTTGCAATGCACTGATGACAGGAGTTATCGAGACGTCTGCAAAATGTCGTTCATATCGTTTTCTTTGACCGTGACTTTCATTATAACATGTCATTTAAGCCCTTCGTCCGGAATCATGATGCTAAGATTTGTGTTCGGAAATTATTGTAAAATGCTTTAATGTCCGGAACTTTGCCAGGTTCAGTGGTTCTTATCATTAGATTATCTGAAACATAGGGATATAACCAGGACTGGGAAAGAAAACCATGTCATTTTGTATTCTATTGCTTGTAGCTCACAGTGTAACAATTCTGTGATAGTGATGCTGTTTTGCGGTGGGTTGATGGTTGTAAGAACATACTGATATTGAAAAATGCCGTATAGCACTTCTTTGTTGTCGCGAAATGTAGCCATTGATACTGTCAGGAATTTTGCCTTTTCGGTTATAGCAACCCTGTTAAAATATCCTCCAACAATGGAAGTTGGGCATTATCTGCAACACTAGGCTGCACATAACACGCAGTGGGCTAAGGTACTGCCAGTCCAACAAGCAGCAAGGTACATACATTTACACGAAACGTAATGCAACGCGCCGAACACCCAACTGATTAACCGGTCTAGGATTTCATCCAGGTCCGTGAAAGATCTAATTGTTTAAACTGTCCCTGACTTGACTCTGACTGCAGCAAAGTCAAAGGGATCTGCACACTGGGCCCAGGGAGCATTCCAGGGAGGCAGGAAATGCGTTGCGCCAAGAGCAAAACCCGCACTGCGCTGCGAAAACGGAACAGGCGAGCATTCGAACGCACCCCCACACTTGGCACTGATGCTTTTATACCAAGGCTGGTGCTTCACTATCCGCACACGGGCGAACGTTTGTCAATTGTACAGCTTAAGCTGAAGAATGTTTGACTTTCACGCCTAAGCTAGGATCAAACTGAGAATGAAAAGGAGGATCGAATATGACCCCGCAGATCTTGACACCAGTGTTCCCTCTAAGAAAATTTGACACTGAGCAAATGTTTGTTTTAGCGAGCATGCAATTGCGCAAACATGTAGACGCACAACCAGTGAAGCGTTTCATGCGTCACAAGAGCTGCGCAATATATATAAGATATTAAATTAGGAATGTTGCAAGTGCGCGAGAATGAGATTTCACTGTCTGGTGATGCTGCGCAGTTGCGCACCTTAAGAGGGAACATTGCTTGACACACTCGACTCTGGTCCACACCGGTGAATTTTTGTCAAATCTAAAAAATCGATTATTAGCGCGTCAGATTTCCATCATGTTGCGGCAAAACTGTAACGAGACTTCGTGAGGTATCCGCACTGACGTCACCGAACACGTCACATCACGGCTGGGCGGGATACAATTATTAAAAATATGTACAACCTTTTCCAGACTTCGTCGCTTGCCAGGTCAATTTCAGGCTGAGCGCAATTCTTGATCCGTCAACCTCGACTGACGCTGCACAGAACGCGCTTTGCCACCCCCAACTGTGCGCCCCATCGCACGAACACACGTGCTGCACACAAGCACGACACACTGCACACACCCACCCACCCGCGTCGTCATAGTTCGGCTTGATCAGCTTCCGTTCAGTGTGCCCGCCTTTGTAGGTCGACGTCAGTCTTGGGTCCCGGATGTAGTCGCTCGGCTCGAGGTTCAGGTGCACGTTCTCGGGTTTCTCCAGGATCCGTGCCAGGAGGTCAACAGAAACGCCGGCGATCTGCGCGGACAGGTCAAAGGTCACGCAATCGGTCGACGAAGGAGAAGCGGTGATTCGAGTCGGATTTGCATTTTTCAAATAAAGAGGCGTAGAACGCAGGGTCGACGAGTAACAGATGTGCATTTGTAAAATTAATCGAAAAGTAATTTAATCATCGGTTTGTCAGATCACTTTAAAGTTTAGATAATGCAAAGCTGTTTTTTTTCGGTCACAGGCCAAAATGTTTTTGAAATGACCGAAAAAAATTGTCATTTAGGTCACAATATCTGAAAATATAGGCTAATGAATATTGTTACAGCACGTTTTAAAATTTTAATACAACTGTGAGACAAGTGACCAAAATGTGTCGCAAAAAATGACCGCAATGTCTCAGCGAAAACAAAACCCAGATGTAAGGTAATGGTTTACACGATCAATTCAAACAAACTGGTGAAACTTTGATATCTTCTGCAAATCGCCTTGCACTTCATATCTTGCATTTGAAAGAGTGCAGTTGGAATAAAACCACCGCTAATTCTGGATCCGACCGGATTTTTATGTTTCCATCCGGGAATGAAAGCTTTGATTCCAGTGCACCCCCTATATGAGACAGGTCCATATTTTTTCCTTCGCACATATTCAACATTTTGCGATGTACATAGGCAGTAGCATATCGTGGTTGGGACACAAGTTTGGTCGAGGAAATGTGCAAATCAAGCTGAAATTGCGTTTGATAATATTTTAAAAATCATTTATGTTGTGCCAACGGACCCGAGGTTGAAGAACGCTTTTCTGCACGATTGTCAGTTCCCGACCAGGCAATCCACGGCGGGAAAACTGGAACAGGCTCTCCCTCTCAAATTACTATTGCGCCCTTTTTATGGTCTCTCACCCTCCAGCACAAAATGCGCCACAGCGCAAAGCTGTAAACCGGCCTCATTTTGAAGGCCCGAGCCCGAAATTACAACCCCGAACNCGGCTGGAGCCAGACATTTGTTTTTGAAGCCCGATTTTGGTCCGAAAGCAAAAATTACCGAGTGAATTAAGATATGCGCAAGCACAACTGTGAGGTCCCAAAAGCGCAGCGTGCGGGTATGGCTGCAGGTTTATCACGCCCAAAATAGCGATCACCTTGACCCAAAACACTGGCATAATCTGGCACAAACTTAGCTTGTTGGTCAACGACAATGCTGCAGAATATAATGTTTCTCAAGAAAAAAAGAAACGATCTAGAATAGCGCTACAGGCATGAAAAGTCGGTTAGTAGGCTTCTTAAAACAAGCCAAAAATCGCGTGAGTGATTGATGTTTTCGACGCAGAACGCCAACGCGTGCTAATTTGCTCAACGCTGTCGCCTTCTCAAAGATTGTGAGACTAATCCGGGCAGAGAACAAAAGAATGCAGCTGTGTTTGCAAATAGAATTTACTGAAGAAAAATCACCATCACTTCACTCACAGAAGTGACCACAACAAATCTACATCAGAAAAGAAAAAAATCGTTACTCTTGACGTTATAAAAAAGTTTTGTATGCAGGCCCGAAACACTTTTACAAACTTAAACCCGAGCCCGGCTCGACTTACAACTCTGCTACAGCATCATAACTTATCTCCCTTTTCCGGCTGACCCTCACGATGCAAGTCTGGACCCACTGCTGTCCCCAGATATGCGTCAAACTTGGGAAAATGTGAAAAGGGGTCCTTGCCAGCTCGGGTTCAGAGTTATAAATTCAAAACTCTCACCTCCCCGTCACCACCAGGCTTCCTCTTCTGTGGCGAGTTCACGTCTAACTCGCTGTCCGAGTCGGCATCAGCGTAAGGGTTGATGTACTCGTTGTAGTTCTGCAATTCCACTTTGTAGCTTGCCACACGTTCCTGTAGTTCCTGAGGTAGCTGAAGAAACAAAGAGGACCTTAACCAAATATCTGATAAAAACCTAGCACCAAATGTCGGCGATTTGTGTCTTTTTTGTCCGACGCGAAGGATAAGGTTGAAAAATAACCGTCGATCTGGCTTTCGAGGCTAGCGGTGCTTTGCTGAACAATCCACCAGTACAGAGGTCAGGAAATTGGGGTAAACCAAATGGGACAAAATTGAAAAAAATTAAGGGATACTATTGTCATAAGGTTTCTAAAAGTTCTTGGTAACCAGATGACATTCTTGGTAATATTTCATTCAATTTAGCAAGCGCAGTGCGAAGCTGGAAACAAACGACAGCTTCATTTAAACCAAACGCTTTCTGATGATTGTCCGGCCATTCATATTGGGTATTATCTGTTTAAGTTCTTTGAAGAATTGTGGGCTAATTTCATTTTTATGATATCATTTTTGGGTGATTTCCAAAATTATTTCCCGTCCCCTGCACTAGTATAAGCAAGTGCTGTGGATAGCATTATATCCTGGGTTATTATACAACAATAAAATTGTTTTGAGTTGTTTTAAAACTCTAAACCGTCACCTGGTCGAAGATGTTGCCTACAACTGAGTATGGTCTTGTCCTAGATTAGAAGGACAAACTTGCTGTCAAAAATCCACAGGCCAAAACAGGGAATGGTTTTTGTCTCAACAGAAGTAAAGGACCACAAAACTACGCAAAATAAGCCATTAATCCAAAGAAATGCACTGCAGGGAGCTTACTTGCTCCGGAGCTGGGCTCTGGTAACTGGACTGGTTGCATTTGAGAAGTTGAACCGCCAAGTTGCAATCTTTCCTCAGACGCTCCTGCACAGCGAGAAAGTTGAAGTCGTAAAATAGTTGTTTTTTCCAGCGACACCGGAGTCAGCTTTTCGGATCTACAGCGGGTGGTGTTCAATCGTAGGTTAAAAATTACTTGTTGTAGATTAAAAATTACTAATTGTAAACTTACTTCTCAATTTGCCCATTTCTCTTCACCTGCATCTTACTTCAGTGGTGACAACTCAACCGGGTAAGACGTAGTGAAAGCAAATTTCGAACGAAATGAAAAACCACAACAGAGATGAGCGTCAGACACGTTAAAAAAGCGCAAAAAAATTTTTACATCAGAGAAAAAAACACTCAAACAAAAAAAATCGTTCCAGAATATCAAGCGAAAGTATTTTGTCCTAACTTGCATGTCTGGAATATGGCGAAAGCATCGCGATTTTCTAAGTCAAGAACTCGAAATCTGTTTCTTGGCCATCGAAGCAGAAGCAAACTATCGCGCTCCACCGCATATTCCAACAAAAATGTTCCTACGTTTTCCTCTTGAGACTTGTGCAATGCATGCTTGGTCTCGTTTAAACTTCTTTGGAGGTTATTGATTTCTTTATCCATCGATGCCTTTTCTGCTTCAAGACGGTCGACCTGACAAAATCAAAACGTTCCGTTTCCGCGTATTGATCGGGATACGTCCGTCTATTGATTCGTTTGTAAAAATGCAAACATTGATTCGTTTGTAAAATGCAACACACATTGAAACTCAACGCCAGTCAAACACCGAGGATATAACTCTGCAACAGAGCTGCAATTGCTGCTACTGTCAAAAATGACTTGCTGCTCTCAACACCACGTTCGTGGCGGTCACTTAAAGTTGAACCAGGAACACGTCAGGAACCACGCAAAGTTTCGTATTGTACTCAATTGAAACGCACACAGTCGCAGTCTTGCAAGTGGCTGCTCAGCAGCAAGCGCACACTCTTTGCAGAATACTGGAACGTAGCGAGTTGATTATTCTGTTTGTTTGTGTGCAATCGTCATGATCCAAATAACACCAATAGGAAATTATGTCAAAAGCTGCAATCTCACCAATCTAAGAGTTTAAAAAAAGCAGTAGCGAGCAATTCGCGGCGCCAATCAGAGCAAACATTTCACAAAAATTGAGCTTGTTTAGTTCGCTCGTATTCTCTGCTACAAAGATATTGCTGGTTCTGCAATAATTCATCGTTTGTTAAGTGTTTACAATGCACGTCGCTGCGTTAACACGCTTCGCTGCGTTTAATATGCTTCGCTGCGTTTAATTTAAACAGTCCAGGGTAAGAAAAACTTCAAGAGGTGTTCATGGCGTTTTTAGGCTCTTCAGTGGATCTTCGACGAATGCGAATCAAAGAACAAGTAATGCAGCACGCATTAAAACGTTTTTTTTTAACCGAAAAGCGAGAAAATTTTCCTTGCGGAAAAACTTTTCAAGCTTGGCTAAGAAGAGTCCGTCGCATGGCAAAAACCTATTAAACCATCAAGTTTTTTATGCAGCGAATAGCTTTGAATAAAACACGCAAATATCTAATCACACGCCAGAAGAGCTGTTCAGAAGGAAATATTGCCAATGAAACTAGTCATAAAACTTGTTATACTTGGTTTGACGGCGATAAAACCTGTCAAACTAGCCATAAACTTGGTGCCACCGTCTAACTAGCCATAAAAGTAGACTTCGACATGCATCGCAAGAAAATGCCCAAAACATAAACGTTAACGACCAAGATTGATGAACTTTCAAATCCAGAAGATGACGAAAATATTTCTTACACTAAATTAAAAGCGCAGAAAGTAAAGGTCCGCGCAATATATGATGGTAATCAACACGTTCTTATTTTACGAACGGACGTGGTAAGATTTAGGATTTTATGGCAGTACTGTCGTGATAAACCACACCACTTTAAAAAACGCCAACAGTTTTATTTAGACCGCGATCAAGCTTTTATTCCAAGTTTCTTTAAAAAATTACATATTGGTCACATGAGATCAGGCGAATCACACGAGACCTGGCAGCATCGCGTTTTTCTTAGTATTTTCCTGTACGCGACTGACCCGAAGTTGACAAGCGACCGAAGCGATCGGAGAGAACCTTGTACGGTCACAGGCGCGTGAAACTGGTCAAACAACCGCGCAACACGAGGTGCATTTTTATTTTCAAGAGTTCCTTCTTCGTTTCTGAGCTTCGCCGTTCACCAGCACCCACAAGCACCGAACTTACTGCCATACTGTGCGGTGCTGGCAGGAGGGTTTGCTTTGGCAAACATAGCGCCCGTTTATTTGGCCAAGAAAGGTTGCTACTGCGAAAACAAGCAATGTACCCGACCGCAACTCCTGGCTTAGTTGTTCGGCGCATATATGCTGTATATATCAACAACCCATTGAAGGGGAACTGCATCTTGACTGGAGCGGACACAGCAAATATCTCACTTTGAACAGCCAAAACCGGCAAGTTGATTCGTGCTTTTCCTGTTTACAATCCCACCCTTACCTTTGGCTCAGGCCCGACTTTATTTTTTGGTGACGAATCATCAGGACAAACTGGTATTCAGGCGAAATGCACAAAGTGCAACTTTCACTAAGGTAGCATTTTTGCTTGGGTAGGCAACGTATAAACATGGAATCTTTCATTGCTTTCTACAATTACTAAACTAAGGGGTGCAAGACTCCAAAGTAAATTTCTTGGGACAAGGAGTGAAAAAAATTATGGTACGGTTTTCCTCTATTCGCGATCAAACAGTACCTTTCAAAACCATTTCAAAATTTTCTTTAAGCAGTTGGCAAGTGCGGTGAGAGAAGCTGATGAAATTTAACGCAGAGGGTAACGAAAGTTTTAGAACACTGGCTCCGGCACCAGATGTCCAATTGGATCATTTTTTACATCACACTCCTATATTGGAATTCCTGTTGAAATGGTACAATTTATTTTAAAATTTTCGTTGAAACAGAGATTTTTTGCTGCGCACCACGATTTCCATTGATGTTGACAGCCAAATTTCATTCCTTTCACGTTAAGGAGTCGGAGTCGGAAATTTTGCAAAGGTCGGAGTCGGAAATGTTGGAAAGTCGGAGTCGAAATTTTGGAAAGGTTGGAGTCGGATATTTTACCTCCGACTCCGCAACCCTGGACTATAGGCATCTTTAGGAACACCAAACTTTTATTATGAAGCATAAAACACCAAACAAACCATCACCTTGCGTAGTCTGTCCTCCATTTCACGGTTAGCAGCTTGCTGTGAGATGTAGCTCGATTGTAGCCTGGTAATACAGCATTGCAAGAGACATGAAGACAAACGGTCCAAGCGAAATCGTGTGTATCATAAAAACAGTTATTAAGTAAACACATTATTTTGGCTCATGTCACCTTAAATCGTGCAACCAAGCCGGACATTTCAGCAAATTGACTCACACTTGAAAGGCCATTGTTTTAATGCTCTATTTGAATTGTATCAATTGTGAAGCACCGCCACATGAACAAGTATTTGTAAGGACGTAACTTACTGTTTATGTACAAAACAAATTATCTAACTATTCCCATACAGAATATTAACTTCCGGCAATAGACTTCAGCATCAACGCAAACGAAGGAAAATTGAAGGGATAGAATAAGGACAACTGACTCGGGGGGCACAGCTACGAAAAATTGACCGAAATGTCTCAGCGCAAAAAAGCAGTTAACCCAGTAGTATTTTTGTTCAGAACAAGTTCCTCGGCATTAATGCACGAAACACTAAACGAAAACTCAAAGGTTTCGCAGTTTTTCGCCAAAATCGCGAGTCAGACTCCGCTGAATGCATCGGCAACTTTCACTTTGAGTGAAAAAAATAAATAAACACTGAATACATATCCGACAATACTGTAGCATCCCATTTCACAATTCAAACATTCCACTACCAACAACAAAAAAATATTTCGATATGACTTCACATCCACCGCCCCCTCGATTTATCACGGATCGACGGGCGCCAAAGGCTGATTGGCGCCATTCATAAAGGACTAAGGTGTGCCTCTTTTGCAATATTTTATATAAACTTTAAACATTCGACCAGCTTTCTTGCATTGTTTGAGTCTACCCTGCGCTGTTAATGAGAGGTATAGCAACGACTTTAAACTGCGCGCAGAGCAGCACTGGCATTGTTAACAACCTCATTGATTAAATTCGTGCCCGTTAAGCCGTTGTTGTACGCAAGTTAGTTAGCAGCTGTTGAGTTTTGCGATGCTCCCGTAGGGTCAGCATTTCTAATAGTTAAACTTTTCCGCGCCTGCTTCTTGCCGGGGGTAATAACCACGGCAACCAAAAGTCAATAAAGTCAATTTTTTGCTTTTTTAAAGTTTATGGAAACGTCCACAAACCAAATTTCAACCTGACACCATGAGTGATTCCTAAGTTATTAGGTCAAAAAAAGTCAAAATTTCTCGCAGCACATTTTTTTTATCGCATTTTATTAAAGCTACAACCAGGGTTGCGGAGCCGGACTCGTAAGGAGTCGGAGGTTTTTGGGTGGAGTCGGATTCCTAACAATACTGGGAGTCGGAGTCGGATTCTTTTGTCGGGACTCCGGTGGGGGATGTCCAATTGGATCATTTTTTTAATCACACTCTTAAATTAGGAATTCCTGTTGAAATGGTAGTTTTTTTCGAAACTTTTGTTGAACAGAGATTTCTTGCTGTGCACCACGATTTCCATTGATTTTAACAGCCAAAATTCATTCCCTTTATTTTAAGAGGTCGGAGTCGCAAATTTTGGGAAGGCCGGAGTCGGATATTTTACCTCCGACTCCGCAACCTTGGCTGCAACAACAGCCGTTGACATGCTTTTGCAAATGTAGTTGAAATTCTGTCATAATACTGTTTTTTTTGCGAATTCTGACGAAACAATGTTGTGTTGCCACTGGGCGATTGAAGGTATATCAGACGTTGTGGCGTTTGAATTCTAATATATGCTTTGTATTCCGCGTTTCAATTGCCAAACACAGGAAACTGATAGGCTATAAAGTCAAAATTGTAAGTTTTTACGTCAAAAAATTCGTTGCCTTAGTAATAACCCTGGGTTTAAGAAGCACTGCTGCAGACAAAATCTATGGGAACACGTTGTTCAGTTCATTTCAATTGAAAAACTCAAGTTTGTCTAGTGACAATAACTTGGCATTTAATGACAAGGGAAAGGAACTACCTAAAAGCTTGCAGTTAATCCAGCTTCACATTTCAAAATAGCATATTCAATTTTATTCAAGATGCGTTTGTGAACTTGTGGAATAATGAAATTTACATTAAATTGGGAAACGCTAAACCGACCATACAGTTCTTAAACACAACGCAACTACAACAAAAACAACTTGCAACCTTTAAAAAAAACTTACTGCTTATATTGATCAGTAACCTTTTGAAGTTTATCATTGGCAAGATCAAGCTGATTTTCTAAGTATTCCCTACTTTGTAAATATTCCGCTTGGACATGTTCTAATTTTCTTGTGAGGAGTACTATTTTCTGATGTAGAGCATCATTTCCTTGCTCACCAGACCTGTTGCAAAACATACAACATTGAAACTTGTGTCATGATAAGGGCACTACATAGAAAACTTAATAGGATCGTCACATAGTAATATTTTGGGTTATGAACATTATTCATACTTTTCTAGGCAAGTTACTACAATTAACACATGGAAATAAAAAGCTTGTACAGAAAGCCACCTGGCTTGACAAAAGGCTATGATTCACAACAACTCACACTTGGTGAACACCAGCTGCAGAGGCTTTTTGAGCTGATGTAAGATATTCCTGAAAACAATACAAATCTGTTGAAAATCCATAGACATAAAATTTTTGGTTTACATCCCTTGCCCAAGCTAATTACTTAACTTCTTCACAAACTTTTTATCAGAGTGTTCCTGATTAAAGCAAGGAATACATCCTTTAATAAATGCAAAGACTTCAAGTTCAGCACCGATTCAGCAACACATCATAACTGCATTTCTGTAATATCACTTAATAACAGTGATTTCACGATGAATCGGCAGTAGAGCAGGGGTGGGAAACCTGCAGCCCGTGGGTCAAATGCGGCCTGCCTGAGCATTTGCTATGGCCCACATAAAAATGTTAATTACCCAAGTTAGAGTACAAAACCACGTCAAAACGAAGCTCCATGATAAGCAGGTACTTAGATAGTAAGTCAAGAGAAGTCACTCTTTCTCATAGTTTGATAAAGGTAGTATTTTAGGATAGAATCATTTGAGTTTGCGGCCAGCCAGCAATAATGAACAATTCATGCGGCGTGTGATAGTAAATATGTTCCCCAACCCTGCAGTAGAGCACGATTAGTTAATTTGAAACTTATCACAAATCTTGACCTGCTTTCACAAACATGCTCAACTGCATTTTTGCTTAAAACTTTAAATATATCTTTAATGTGGCATGAGGCTTGACACGATAATTACTGTTGTACAGATTAGAGGTGGACAAAATCTTATTCAAGAATCACAATGAATTGTGATTCTGCATCCACTCCAACTCCAAAAAAATTTGCTCTGCATCTACTCTGCCAATTTCAAAATTTTCCAAGAGTACTCCACCTGTACTCGACAAAATTCCAAACAATTACTTAAACATGTGAAGTAGGGCATGGGTCATTCTATACCAAATGTAATGGAAGGCGTACCCCTAAGTTTCAGAATTTCCTTGTTTTCATATATTTTATTACTTTTTGCAAAGGATGACCAAAGAAAAAAACTTTTTTTTTGATATCTTATACAATTCTGAGTTATGACCTATTGAAATTTTCACCACTGGGTAGAGATTTATCAATACAAGCACTCTTTTTTGCTTATAGGCCAATGCAAATTTGCTTTTATCTTCATAAATACTTCACATGGATGCACAAAAATTGATTTCTGGGTGGTTTAAAGGTCAAGGAATCCAAATATGCAATCAACATACTGTATCAGAAAAACGACATTTACGGTTTCTCTCCTGTACCAATTCTATCAGACAACACTTTGATCACATTCCATATTATTGATGAAAAAAATTAAATGATGTAAAATCACTTTTATCATTTTCTTTAATGCTGTAATTTCCTCCACTATTCATAGCTAGCCGTGGTGCTTCTACTCAGGGGTGGATATTAGAATTTAGTGGTCTGAGGCAAAGTCTCAGAAAGTGGCTCCAAACTCATCGCCACTGTGAAAGGTAGATATGGGACTAGGTGGATAAGGAATAAAAGAAGATTTTAAATTGTCCTTTGTCTAAAAATAAATTTGTTGAGGGGCCCTCTAGCACATTTGCACAAAATCTTTACTTTATTTTGAAAAATATAGGACTTGTTTCAGAGCTTATCAAATGTGGCTCTGGGGTGGTTCTTAAGCTTTTGAACAAAACAGTGCAAAAACTAAGTGCGAAACTCTCAAGGGAGACCTCAGGCTTCTCTGGAGGAGCCGGAGGCAACCACCTGGTTTGTTTCTCCTAATTTCTACACCTGTTCCTTCTACTCAGACTTTGCTGTAGAGTCATCCATAACATGTCCTCTCGTGATGGCCACTGAAAAAAATTTCATTTAACTTTGACTTCACTTAGTAATTTATCAATTTCCATGATACTGCCAACCCACCACACTGAATCATATATACATGCTTTACAGTCATTGTTTTTTACTTTGATCACAGACTGCTGGGGATATTCTTTTAACATGTGCTACCCTGAAAACTCAGGATCTTCACTTGGTTGTTTGAAGTGTATACCATTTTGAGGCAATGGTTCAAAACAATGTGAAGATCTAGTTCCTTTGACTGTTGTTCCCATTTTGTACCTGCCTTGTAGAGCAAAACATGCCTTCTCTGTAGCATTTGAGGTATAAAAAAGCATTTTTTGTTTAGGATATCAGCTTGACAAAAATCAAACAAATTTTTGGGAGTTACTGTTTGGTTGTTTTGCAAACTTGATCTTGCTGCTAAATGCTTCACAATTCCACCGATGCCACCAGAGAGAGACTTTCTCTGACTTGTCACAAAAATTACCAAGATACATCAGGTTAATGCCAGATTGATGGTAGCATAACTTTGAAAATTTCTTGAAATTTTTATATTGCCTTGCACAGCCATCTGCAACGTATTCTATTTTTTTACATGCTGAGGGTTTTCTTTGCATAGCTGCTGATTTGCTACAAAAGCTCATTAAAACACCTTGATGGCCAAGGTACGATATATTTGTACCTGGAAATCAGCCTAAAACCAGCAGTTTTCAGTTGCCTTACCTACGCCATAGCTCCTCCGCCAATTGCACTGGAGAGCTGTTAAAACCCTCAAAAGATTCGGCAAGTCTTCTAGTCTGTACTAAAAAAAAAATTTTTGTTGGGGGTTGCAGATTTATTGTGAGTGACGTCATAAGTCAAGTACTTTTTGCTCCATTTTGGCTCATGTTGCCTGGCCTAGGCCCAACAGGCCAAAGTATATCACCGAAGTTTTCATTAGAAACTAGGTTCGAGTCCAAGTCTTTTGAGCCTTTGATCAACTTTTTAGCATTTCTGGGTCAAAAATTATGATCTAAAATATACACATTAATTATCGAATTAACTAATTAATTTAATATTTTATTTACTTTAGATCATAAATTTTGAACCCAAAACCCCAGCAGGTCATCCAAAGTATCAAAAGACTTGGATTGTAGCCTAGTCTCCAATAAAATCTTCAGCGAAATACTGCCATCTAACGATTTGGGCCCATGGCCAGGTAAAGTGGGCCAAGGTGGCCAGAAAGCCCTCTACTTATAACATCACTCATAAAAAATTCGCATCCCCCAACCAAAAAATATTTTTTCATTGCAAACTAGTCTTTTGAGCCTTTGAACAGCTGTCTACTGCTTTTGGTGCCAGAGTTACGCTCACCAAAAGCCACATGCAATCCAGTTGTTTTCGCACGAACCGCTTGGTTTGGACTGGCCGCAAAAGTGTTCACAAATCTAGTATCATGTACAAGTCATCAAACGGAATGTAACAAACGGAAATCATGGCATAAAGTGTGAAATGTAACAAACTGAATCATGGCATAAAGTGGTTTCACCATGATTTTTACACCTTAGCTGCCAGGCGGTTAGAGCCTAAAAACAAGCAGTTTGCACGTGTCTTTGCAGGGGAATATCTCTGGCACCGAAAGCGCTAGAAAGCTGTTCAAACCCTTAACTCTTTGGCGTCCGGCTGCTTTCGGGGATTTTCGTAAAAAAACGCCTAAACGCATGTGGCTTTGTGTAGGAATTTCTCCGGTCCGGTATGCTCTACAGACCTGGTAAAAGTCTCAAAAAACGCAGCAAGTCTTCTAGTCTGCACGCGAAAAAAAATTTTTTGCTTGGGGGTGCAGGTTTTTTGTGAGTGACATCATAAGTGGAGGACTTTTTGGCCACCTTGGCCCACTTTGCCTGGCCCTGGGCGCCAACCGTTAGGTGGTAGTATTTCGCTGAA
>JGI24158J21664_10002369_pt1 | contig 22728 bp, 11 predicted proteins | sample Ectturendosymbi3_FD_21664 | JGI IMG/M metagenome (IMG submission 21664)
GCGTATCTGTTTTTCATAGTTAAAGGCCACAAAGATGGCGGCAAGTAAATCAGTCACAATTTATTGACGGGGAAACTAGTTTCGCGTTTTCCAACGCGTCATCAGTCCTTATTCAAATAGAATTTTTTGAATAAGGACTGATGTTAAGCCAGAAGTAACAACACCTGAACAAGCCAGAAATAACACTATAACAACACCTGAACAACACAAATAAGAGCATTTATTTTGCAGTTACGTCTTCGTTTCGTTAATGTTGTTGCATATTAGTACCAAAGGTGTAAAAAGTTGGTGTAAAAATTCGATTACGTCTAAAATTCGTGGGTAAATACATTCTTTACCAGGTAGCAGACCAACAACAAACGTCTTGCTGCATGAAAAAGTGCATTTAACTGCAGTTAGTGCTTTTTACCTAAAAAAAGGCAAGAGCACCTTTTTCAATCAGAAAGAAAAAGGGGTTAGGTCTTAACGAGTATAAAATGTCGTATGGTTGAACCTCTTTAAACTGTCAGATGTCCAAATTTTATGAACAGGTTTTTTAAATAAAGGACATTCCGGCCACCCAAAGATATTCCGGACAATTTTCCAATACGGAATATCTCATGATGGCGACAGTACACCTTGGCAACAAATCTACGTGTTGCTTAGCCTTTTTTTAAATTTATTTAATGTAAATAATATTTTGTCCAGTAGGGCAAGGCATAAATTTGGGTTTTTGTCTTTATCGTTACCCAATTCTTTTTTTTCGAAAAACAGCAGTGATTTTTAATTGAGAAAACTGCACCTGGACGCAAACAAGCTTGCAACAAACCTTTAGCTTATGAAGCTTGGTTGGATCGCTGCATTCGTTAGCTCCTTGCGATGTATTCATGGATACTGGTGGACTGGCTATTCTAGCAGATGCTGATGACGAATGCATATCACTTGATGAATCTAGGGCCCCAGGTGATAAGGAAGAATGTGAGGAGCCATTTGGAGAGGAACCAGAAACCGGTGGCCCTACCGAAAAGGAGGACATAATGGCTGATGAAGACATGGGCATTGAAGACGGAGCAATCATTTTAAAAAACAGTCTGAACTTGAGGAAACCTTTTCGCTTTGGATCTCCAAGTTTATCGACTAATTAATGATACGCCTGTAAATCCTGAACAACATAAAAACAGTATTGCAGCAATATAAGTTCTACGCGTTCACCTGTGATGCGCTATTTGATCTATTCAGTTCATTTCTAACCTCAGAAGCCCATAAATTCAAGGAGCTCGAATTTTAAATCCAATAGTCTATCTTGCAGTTCTCCATTTAAGTAACTGAGGAAGAACAGATCCAGCATCTTTACTTACTCGCTCAGGCGATAAATGCTCTCACATGCTCACAACCACCTCGTCTAGGTCTTTCGCTACAACTGGTCATCACCAACTCAGGCAGCATCTGTAGTAATTTTCAGGGAACCTCAAGCCAGTATTTTAGCGTCTGCGATGTGGCTTCATTTAATTCTGTAGTTCCACCCTAAACCGACGATGAGAAGGCAATGACGCGTAAAGTCCGTAGACAAAAGTAGGCCTTAAACCACAGCTCACAGTCACGGGGCGTGGGCTGGAACTTTGCTGAGCGTTGTAAACAAGTTTATCTAAAACCTCAAACCATAAGCAGGCACTGCTTGCTATGAAGCATAAAAATTTAAAAATACTTATTCAATAAAGTCAGATGTAAACATATTCGTTCCTTATGAAACTTGCAGAGAACAAGCTACACATAATTTAAAGCTTTCGCAAAGACTCGGAATTGAAATGTCGCAGAAAATTGGTGCAGGTCAAGCTGCTGTAGCAGCTTGCAGGTTACCTCAAGCTGAATCGCTGACAAAAATTGTTATGGGTGCTGGCGATCTGGGCAATAATTCTATCCCGTTTGAACAAGTTAAAAAAGCAAGCTCTCGAGGTGCGTGCTGATGGTAAAAAAATGTTACTAATATTGTTTTTTGATAAGTAGAATTTTAAATCAACTAAGATTGAGAATTGGTTTAACAGAGCACAAAAGCACCGGCTCCGTCGTTGTGGTTAACCTCCTTCGATAGAGGTTTCTAGTAGCGCGAGCCTTTCAACCAATCACGAGCGATCGATCAGCAAACCAATCCAGTCGAGACTGTATTTATTCGAAACAAGAACTTCTTGGTCATCCTTAAAATCAACAGTTAGCAACACTGTTTTGAGTTTTCTTTTGAACTCAGCAGTTCTGCAAAGAGACGAAATAGATGATAAACAAGACCTCTGAAACTAAAAAAATCTAAATGATAAAAAATTCTTTTTAAAAGAGACTTTTTCGGAAAATTATAAATGACTCCGGGTTTCCCCACAAGTTGCGGCTATAAAACCAGACTAGATCTGTGTATTTGTGGAAAGGCATTTGCAGTTGGTGTATAAACCTGGAAGGGTTATCTGCCTACAGCCTGGTAAAACCACCTGAGTAAATAAATTTTATTCTGACTATTGCAAGCAATTGATCAGATGAAATCCTGATCAAGAGTTAAAGTTCTCCGACGAAGTAGGCTTTGCGCCGAGAACTGGCGAAGTCGAACACTCCATTACGAAGACGTACGCCTGAACATCTTGGCTTAACGCAAGGTATAATTCATTTGAAAAAACTAACGTCATATCTTTCCCTACACTTTGCAAAAACTTGGCCACAAAATTCGGAATGTAGATCGTGTTCATGGCAACGAGCGACGCCAATGAGGAAGCAAGAAACTAAAAACATTTTTTGGAAAAGAAGTTAGAAAATGATTTCTGACCTCTTTCTGCTACTTTAGATCATTTCATTTTTTATCACTATAAAAGCTGAACCGCATGAAAGTTGTTTTTACAGGCATTCACTAACCTACTTATCAATCTAGTGTTGAGTATTGGGAAGAGTTGCAAATAAGCTTCGACTGACTTTTTTTATAACTATTATTGAATAGTTATAAACAGGCTGCGATTATCTAAGAATATCAAGCAACACGGCTCAGTTGATATTTCCCGGTAGCATAACATTTTAGCATATCCAGCAAGACTCGATCTTGCACACATTGCAGTGATCTTGGTGATAAAAGCTGTGCTTCTGAACTTGAATTTAGGTGTGATTAGCTGTCTTGAAAACGCTTATTGTGCAGACTACAACTTTGTCCCAGATCATTCTCAAAAGACTTCAGCAAGACTGTAAAAGGCATATAGTCGCCCAAACTTGAAAACACATTAAAATTACTTGTACAACGGCACTGGTATTTACTTTCAATGAGGATTTTGTCGCATTTCTGTTGTGAAACACTGCTTCTAATTAAGAGTGGAAAGCAATACTTGGCCAAGGTTTTGCTTGCTTCCGTACACATTAACTATCCAAACAGTTGATTGTATTTTTAAACAAGACGCCCAAAGCTACAATAGAGTAATGCACACGATGTGATGATATCTTATACAAAGAGGTGTTCAGAGTTTCGGTTAAGTTTTACGAATAACTTTCAGGCATGCAAACTGCAAAGGTAAACGAAACCTGCCAGTCAACCTTGTTCTAAATTGCAATTTACTTTTGCAATGGCTTGGTTTCTGTTGTGTCCACGCAAGAATGTTGAAGAGCGAGGCCACTGCCCTACGTTGTATCCTCAAATGAGCCAACTAGGTAACAGTACTTTAACATGTTAACCTCGAAGTAACGAGGTAAAGAAAGTTAAATTTTTGAAAGTTAAACGTTTCTCCTCCATTGGCTTTCATTTTCTTCCGCCTGCACTTTCACGTTTTACCTACCTCTAAGACATCGTTCCCCTACACTCGAGTCTTAGACTTCAACAAACACGCGGCTTGTAAAAGCTATCTTACTAAAATGTTTCCACTAGACTGCTGCTACAGGCCTTTTTGACAATCATGTTGTTTGTTTACCAGTAATGTCATGGAGCAAACGCCACGAAGATCCTTTACTGAATGAGACTTAATGTATCACGCGCAAATATTCGCCTGTTCACGGCGAAAAAGCTTTTTTCGTACAACGGCACGTGTCGCATGCTTGGTGATAAAGACAAGCAAATGATTGCAACCAATTAGTGTGACGTCTAGAATTCAACTGAAACTATTGAAAAATATGGTCGAGGATCGCTGTCCTTGTTTATCTTACCAGCTCGTGCGACGACAAGGAAGACCTTCGTAATCCAGATAGCTAAAATCAATTTATAGGTTTTCTTTGTCATGCCATAAATTATTTTTTTCTGCAGTGGTTCAACGATTAGAATGCTTCTAATCCCATTAGTTTAGTGTTTGTGATAAAATTTTGTAAAGTGTTTCACCATTGATTTCCGCACAGTCAAATAGTAATGGAAATCTGCTTAAGCGCACGCGCCAGTGATGCTCGTTTTGTTAAAAGTTCTACTCGTAAAGCATGTGCTGGCAGTTGTCATTCTTATTTCTGCAACGCGTTCACCGCGTCGTCATAGAGCAAACATATCTAGAAAGTTTCAGTAATGCGATTTTATATCGGTGAGCGTCTTGGCAGTCTTTTATACTCAGTGTGGCATAGAGTCATCAAGTGCTCTTGCATTTCACTTCGACTTGATTTTACGAGCGCAAGGCAAAGCGGCAGAACTGAGGCTATGATCAGATGTGGTGTGCTGAAAAGTTCCTCTTTCTGTCGATTTTGCTCAGTGTCATAATACTACATAACCTTTTTCTCAACCGGTCCCGCAGACTTTTGCTCTTGTGTCAAAGTATCAAGAAGAAAAATCTTTTCACTGCGATTCAATCACTATCACTTGGTTTACACGTACAGAAACTGTTTTGAGCGTAGGACATTTGAAGGTAATTGGACACCCAGAAGTGTTTGACATGGAGGTACATACGAAACGATGTAACACCCGACTGAGTAGTAACAGACCGTTTTATGGAGTCAACCTCTATTTCGGTTTTCTTTTCCCATGATGCGCAACTGCAAAAATTGTTACACTTTCCTCTCGCAGGCTGTGACCCATAAGACTATTTTTCGTTGCAAATTTTCACTACAGTTTGTGTCGCAGCCGGAAAGCACTCGCCATCCAGGAAAGCGCCATCACGTTAGAAGCAGCAGGCGGTGGAGATCAAATCTTTATTTCTCATAGCGCAAGGTGCTATAAAAACATCGGGCTATCTGACATTATTACATCACACGACTGCATTGTTAAGATATTTACTTCTCGTCCACGACGGGTTCTAGCCGCTCTTTGACAAGACGTGAGGCGCATCTAGTCATAATAAACCCCCTTTACGTCACGACGGTTGCTGGTCCGTAATACAGGGCGCTCACCTGCGCTTGAAGGCTATCGGCATCTTTGGGCTATAAAGGCTTAACTCACCTGTCAGACGTTCCACGCGTTTTGATAAGAGCGAGTAGGGGTCTTTGAGATAAGAAAGCTGGGAGATGACAAATGATTTTGTCGGCTGGTATCTCTAAAATACAAAAAAACTGAAAAGTGACAACTCCGTCCTTCACGCTGAACTTGTACTGCACTGTTGCAAACTATACACAACCTCTCAAGACAACGCAGCAAAAGATAACGCCGGAAAATCGGAGCACTAGAAAGAATTGCATTTTTAAGATCACGTCCCGACAGATCCACCCTCACCAGTTATTTTTTAAACTTCGTAGTTGGTTTGGTTTTGTCATATGCAAGCTAACATGAACTTGGCATGTTATACCAACAACGCTGCACTACACTTCTGTCTAGAAAAGCAGGTCTCTTTTAATTAAGGAGATTTATCAAATAACTGTCATTTTGATTACCCACTCAACTGACCCTTTTTTGTTTATAGACTTTCAGTGGCCTTTCAACCGATAAAAATACAGGGAATGACGCATACAGCAAAACCAACATTACTTCGTTTTTAGTGTCGGTGCAGTTCTGAACAGATTTGCTGCGAAAGGCTAAAAAACGGAGGCGTTCTCATAATTAAACGTCTCCAGGGTCTTTTCACAATTTTCTTCTACAGTCAGGGGTCTGTGGGTGCGTTAGGTGGGAGCCCATTTACAAGCGTTGCAATGAAGTAACGTAGCTATTAAGGGTCTGCAGTGAAGAGCAGTTATAGAATCAGATACCAACACGTGAGCTCGGATACTCAGCACTGTACAACATTGTTTATTGGTCTGATAAACACGAAAAAATCTTTTTGGTTCGGGCCTCATCGTCATCGATCCAGTACTGCTCGTACAAAATGAACCTGACTTTTGTTAAATTTTGGCTTGTTACTGCCGTGGTCTCGACGTTTGCAGCTCTGTTTAAAGTTTGATTTGATGAAACAAGCGCCAAGAAAACAAACTCAGATTTTTAACACAAAATGCAGTGTTGAATGATGAAACACTAGTTGGTTATGAAGTAAAAATGGAAATGCATCCAGATTTTTGCGAGGCAGAAACCGCGCGTTCCTTCTTTACTGAGGTGATTATGATGGTCGTTGGTGCGGACTTTTAAGTTCTTAACCCACAAAATAGACCAGTACAAAAACGGCGGTCTGCAACTAGATGCTTTCGGGCTTACTTTGCATGAGTATTATTTGATAGAAAGAACTTTGTTAGGGCTTATTTTATGCGCCATACTAGATTTATTCATAAACAATCATCTCATGCATGGTGCAACAAGAGCAAGAACAACCGGTTGAGCTTGAAGAAGATACTGCGAACCGCACAATAATAAAATATTTCGGAAATTTTGCAGTATTCCAGCCTTTGTAGCCTCATAATCGGACCAAAGGTTAAATCTAACAATAGGCTCCGCTACCTGGAGTAGTAGTTGAAACCGGTAACAGCTTAACCGGTGGAAGAAACTAGGCGCTATATCACATATTTATCCTGAGAGGAGGCACGTGCTCTTACCATCATTAAATCGATGTACACGGCTTTCTNGAAAATTCGGATTTTTTCGTATCGCCTACCAAAGATGCTCTTTTTACAGCAAATACGATACTGTATATCGGTATTAGATTGTGTTTTTTGACGATCGGTCACTTAAACCACAGTAGTGGTCTCGAGATCGGTCTCGACTGAGGTCGAGTTAAGCGTTTTCATCGATCTCTTTCGCTTGCAGATGGACCACGCCCTTTGTTTGCTTACGTAGCTTCGCACTTACTGTTTACCTTATTTCTGGCTTTTTTAGCTTCTTTCAGTAACTGATTTAAACTGCGACTATATCATCAAGATCTTACTATACACGCAAATCTTGTTTTCAGCTCGTCAAACACGCGAATGTAGTTTAAAGTTTGCCCTGCCGCATCACAATTCAACGAACGCTGGTAATCCTTTTTTCCGAAAGGAGCTGTCTCATAGTCTGCTCAATAACAACAAAACTGCAACTTTTTATGACTGCCCAGCGCATGTGCAGTAGTTTTGAATATCTGGCGCGCTCCCCTAACAAAAACAAAGTGAAGATGTGAAAAGAATCCTCTACTTTGTTTTCGCAAAAAAATTCGACAGATAAACCTGGGTTTTTATTTTCCTGCGCGAACAGCTTTTGCAACTGACAACAGATTGACACGAACTGTCGAATTCGGCGAACTTTCGCTGCAGAACATCGAGCCTCGCCGACGAAGCCGGCAACGATTCGATTCCGAAAATCTGCCGGAGTTTTGTCGAAGGTGCGACATGGGCGAGCGGTTCGTGCAGGTATACGGTGCAGATGTTTTGCCGTGTTGTTTGCCCTTGCGCAACGGGTGACTTGTCGTGTTTTGTCCAAGTAAGAAAAAGACGCGATCATCCGGCTGCACGGAGCGTGAAGCACGACAGGCAGGAGATTTGAAGAGCTGTGCGAAAGAGTAACCCGAAACTTAGGAACGCGACCGAAAGGAGCGGCTGCAAGTTTTGAAAAACAGCGTGTACGTTAAATGGGGATTCCAGTTTTTATTTCAGGTTATTGAAACGCTTTGTGCAATCCAAGGTGTTTCTTAAAACTCTCAGACACAGAAAATGCAAAATAGAAAAACTTTCACCGACGCCGAACAGCTCCTTCAATACCCGCTGCGTCTAATCTATCAGCGCGTTCTGTTACGCAGAGTATGTTTACACAGGGACCCACTTCCAAACCGTGTGAAAAAAACAGCTTTCTTCAGTTTGCCGCGTATTTGTTTTTTAAGTGTTGTTCTCGTTAAAACATCTTTAAGGGTACATTTGCAAGCAGGTTTTTCTTCACAATCAGATATAAACTTTATGTCGACAAGTGCCTAGATCTAACGTCAGTGTTTGGTGTGTACAGCAACTCATGTCGCATGCCGCTCACTAAGCGGCCGAATCCGCACGTTCTATGTGGCCGTTCCTTTCATCTGTCCAAACGATTGAGCGTTTGTTACAAGGCACCCTGACTGAAGCAACTAACTGTATTTACCCATTAAAAGACAACGCCAAATATGAAAGTATGCTATTGTCTCATGCTGCCTGAATATATTTTCAAGCCCTTATAGGTAGCAACACCTCTTCGTTTTCATATTTTGCAAGCTAAGCTTCGCCAGTTATTGCAAGCTACGCTTCGCCAGTGATCTAAGCTTCGCCAGTTATAAAATGGATAGAAAAAGCTAAACTACCAGTTTCGTATAGTGACTCGAATGCAGAGTTTACTTATGGCCACGTTTATGTGGTAAAGATGTCCATTTAACTCTTTTTTTCAGCGCATAGACCTTTCGTTAATTCCTACCATCTCACATATATTTTTAAAGATTGCGGGCAGGGATCTCATTCAAATAAATCCGACACTGTTTAGTCTTACTCCTCCCACGACAAATTCTAGCAAGGCTGTAAGTCGAATAACTTTGCCTGGATTTATTCGCAGTCGTGCAAACAGTGTGCTTCACCTTTTAACACTTGTTGTTCGCACCGATCCCGCAAAACCCTGTACTCCTGGTTGCCACCAATCCACACAACTTGTTAACATCCTCGATTTTTTAATTGAGCGTTAACGCCTAGTCTAGGTCTGATGGTCGGAAGCACTTCATTAGCTTGGTTTCTTTCTGATCGGGCACCGCATCTTAGTGGCACGTTCAGCTAGCAAAGAATTTCGTACTGCATTCAAACCCGCGCAAGCATTGCCTTGATTCTCACTTCGCAAAACCAAGCTGCCTGCTCTGCATCGGCTATAGTTGTTTGGAAACAAATACAAACAAAACCAATCAATGGCTAGTTTTTTCGAAAACAATGGGAGATGGTCAGGCGACTTCCTGTCAAAGTGCGGATGTCTTTGAGAACTTTCGTAGCTGAACGGTCAAGATCCCCAAATCTTCTGCGTCATCAAATCGCACACATCATCGTCTGCGTCATCAAACCTTTACATCATTTTAACGCCCATCGAACTCCACAAATACTTTCATCAAAGATTTCCTTTGCAGTGAAATAAAAAGCAAGCTGTTCGAATGCAACCTAGGACAGAAGTGATGCTGTGAGTAGTAGGTCGTCGTGGAAGTCACCTTGTTGACACTTGTTATCTGTTGATAGATTTATTGCGACTAAAAGAGGAAGTCAGTGCGAAAATGTTATCTAACGACTCTGGAGGCTTATTGATCACGTGATTTCAAAGCGGTCCTCAATCGGAACCCACACAATTCGACCCGAAACCCAGTAAGTTGGTAATTGCCCGCGAGGCCCCATACGAACCATTTTGCAGCCTTGCTGTACCCACGTCTTCGACGCATTGTGGTAGCGCAGTGAGTGCCATGCGAATGCTCTATGATCTTGCCGCAGGATGAGCCGCTCGCCTACCACGCCGGTTTTCAAAAGGTGGACAAACAACACGCTCGTTGCAAAAGAGCACCAAAAAGAAATTACTTAACGTTAAGATCCATGCGTACGCAATAATCACCATTATGACCGAACACCAAAAACTATTCACAAATTTTTGGGCTTCCTCTTTGGTTGAATGCTTAGACCAGTGGTCGACATCCCTTCTCTAGTCGCGAGCCCAAAAGAAATTCTGCAAGGTATGGCGGGCCGTATATAGGTCTACTAATGTCCACCAACAAATCCATTCCCTTTGCTGTTTATGAGGCTGACAAAACTTGGGAATTTACAGAATTTTCATCAGATTAGCTCTTGATTTTCACAGTTCACAACGACAGCCCAAAATAAATTTATAGCATAGCGGGGTTTCTCATAAGTAGTTCCTCATAAGTATGCATACAAGAAGTTGCAAGGAGGGCAGATACATAAAATATGATACCACTAGGCAGGCCATACAGTTACTACAATTTGTATAGGGGCTGCGGGCCGGATGATTTTGTTTACCGTAGGTTGCGGGCCGTAGGTTGCCGACCCCTGGCTTAGACAATGTAAAAACACGCACTTGTTAGAATTCTGAAGTTGGGAACGGTCTTCTGAAGTTGGGAACGGTCTAAAACCTGCGGGTTCTTAAACTGGGGTACACGTCCCTTTGGGGGCATAATAAGTTTGTAAGGGGGGAGCAAGTATGGCAGCAACATACTGCTGAAATGCAGGACAATGGTAAATAAATTGTTGTTCTATTTTTGTTGTGCTTGATTGTGAGGATAGGTGAGGTGCGAGTATCAATGACTAACGCCAAAGAGAAAAAGTGTAAGAACATCTGATACTCTAATAAGTTAAAGTTAAGTTTAGTATTTCCAATTTTTCGTTGGAAAGAGCTTCACAACGTCATAAAATGATTGATGTTGGGACATATTTATCTCTTTTGTAAAAGAAAACACCAACTTAACATTTAATTCAAAAAAACTTCACCTTGCTTTTAATGCAAATTTTAATGAATTTGGTATTTATCTTGAGCAAGATTTTGTGGTTTTCATAATGAAGCAGTGTCATATTTCAAATAAACTTCTTCCAAAACAGAACAAATTGTTGGATTCCACATTTTTTAGCAAATTTATAACAAGGTTGAAAACAGCACATGAAATCAGAATAAAATTGAATGATAGGTGCCGTGGTCCGTGTAGGATGTTCTGAGGGCACAAGAACATACACGGCATTGTTATATTGCGTCGTACAACTCTGCCCAGAACTTTGAAATCTGGTGGTGCTGCTAAACCGGAGTGAAAGAAAAGATCAACGCTTATTACGAAGTGTTGTCTTGCTCTTGAATTTGAAAAGCTTGTACGAAATTGCAGATAACACCAAGATCTGGTGACATATAAAATACGCCAAAGATAGAAGCACTAAGTAGCTGCAAAGAACAAAAAATCTGCCATAAACGCAAAAGGTATCATTAGGAACAACTGAAAGCGCGAAAAGGCAGTTGTAGCTGAGGGAAGGCGATTTAACGTTGCAGAAGTTACAGAATCGTGAGCTGTTGCTTGCAGAGGTCCCCAGAAAGAATTCCAAAGTATTTTCTTTCAACCCGCAGATGCACAAACAACAACGACAATCACTTTGACTGATGACATAACCGTAGACAAGGGATCCCCAAGCTAATGCTTTTAGAAATAGGGTCCCCTGGATTGGAAAGGTTAAGAACCACTGTCCTACAGTATACGCAAAGATCGTAAAAAATTGCCTCGACACTAATACTTTTGCTCTTTTTATTGTTCCCGTACAGCTTTTTCAAAGTTGTTGAATTGTTGTTGTTGATATTGCTGTGTGTGTATTAAAAGGGTGAGTGTGTGCGAGCATGTTTGAAAAAAATCGCAGAAGGAAGACTTCTACAAATGCAATATTTGTAGCAGTCGTCATGCCAAAGCCATATGTGCTTTCAGCATTCGCAGATCGCTACAAAACAAATGGAGAAGAGAAGACCTCAGACACAAAAACACTCGACTGTTTACACAACAGCAAGTTGTCATTACCTCCCGCACAGCCCTGATTGGTTTGCAGAATATGCGAATGGAAAGGAACTCCGCTGAACAGAATCTATGTCATTGAAGCTTGGTGCTGTGTTTGCATGCTAAAAGCGTAAGGACATTCACTGAAGTGTGACGGCATTGAAACAAATTTTGAACTTGTATTTAATGCATCTTGCTACAGAACTATTTGTTTTCTGCACTCGAAAGAACGGAAAAGTGGACCACGCTCTTATAAAAGAATGCAGCGATTAGAATGCAACGAGCAGGTTTCATGAAAAAATGTTATTTTCACCAGTAGCGGTTCGTGTTACGAAACATAAGCTGGAAATAAAAATTTCCAGATGAAAAAGCACTACACAGGGTACATTTCCTCGGGTCATTCGATATAAAAGTATACTACTGAGGTTACGCTTTGTTTGCACGAATTACTTAAAAAGTGAAAGCGTTCATTTGTTGGGAAGATCTGTTTTTGGTGTTCACCTGCTTATTCTCTTTTACGCTGGTCTATCTGTCTTTTCGCGCCCATGCTGTACAAGCTTTCTGACTTCTTGAGTACACCCACTGCCAAAGAAACAACCCATCGTTTAGATTCTACATAATCTTTTAACACTAGAGACATACATCCAGCGATCCAACCACACTTTGACAGGAGTGCAAACTTCATTGCACTTTTGCAGGGATTCAGTGCCAAGCTTACGAGTTCGCTATGTCTGCATTCGTTGTTCGCAAATGCAGAACAGATCTAGAAAGTTAAAGGAGCTCCTGTCATCCTCGCGAGCCCTTCCGCCAGCTTTTTCTGGTGATTGTCTTTTCTAAACCTGATCTAAAAAAATTGCGGTCCATTTACGCTCAGACGTTTTTTCTATCTTCCAGATCATTCACCTGTCACGTAGAACAACAGAACAAACTTCGCTACATTCGCTACATTTTTTTCAAGTGCATGCCTCACAATTTTTATTCTGTCTGTCAGGGTATTCCCCATTAACAATTTATTTACAAAAAATTAACACGCTTGAGTAAATTTTATGCCTGGCTCTACCAATCAAGCACATCGCATGGCATCAAAAGCTAACCGCAGAACTGCCACTGGCTTGGGACGAAGTCGACAAGCGCGAAGGCAACAAAGCAGATCGTTCAAATATTTCTAGACAGCGCAAACATAATATCGCGACTATCTCGTTTGTATCGCGAGCGGCTCGGACGAAAACCAGCAGCGGAAAAGCAGGGAGGCCACCAGTCACAGGAAACATAAACCAGTGGCTTTATCTCTGTCGATCACACGGACTGCTTCACTGACCGAATTTCGTACAGCTCGACAAAAAAGACTTTTTGTGTGCCGAAGACGAATGTCCAACAGGTGGAATGCATGGCCGAGAAGTGTGGTCTGCTTGTTTGGATTTGGGGCACCGCGCTAAGAAAGTAACGTGAGCTGGAGAACCTTGCTGGCAAGTAACATGATGGAACGCGCGTGTGGCATGAAGAAAACGCTTACGTCAAGTAAAATGTTCATTTAACTTTGAAGAGAACTTGTTATCACGCAGGAAAACTCTTGTGAGAGCCGAAAACTTCTTGGAGGTAGTAAACTGGTCTTTCGTTATCGTATTTCGCAAACGTGACCATCCTCATTGTAAGGTGGGTACATTTTAATAAGCGAAACCAACGCCATGTGGCTAGGAAGGAAAAACGAGGCTAGCCATACACAGTTGAAACCACCATTAATATCGAGCCCGGTTAGTAGCACAAAGCGAAAACCTTTGCATATGCATGTGGTTTATGAACACTTGGCTCATGTGGAGACTTTCTGTTGGTTTTACCGGTGCATGTCCTTCCACGGAACAAAAGAAACATACAGTAACTGAAAACGCAAGACGGTATGTGCAGATACCACAGTAAAGTAGTTGCAGTGTTTTTATATTGCATTTATTTTCATCACCTTCAGGTTATGCGTTTTCCCTGACAGGGGTATGACAGCCATTCACGAATGTACTAGTGCTGCATGTGAATTATTCCATGCCGCTACAGTATCTTCCTTGTAGAAGTTTTGAAGAAAAACCCTACGTCGTGATTCCAACGAACTGTGCAAAACACTTTTTTGTTGGTAACAGATTTGTTGTAGTTGTCATCAAATACAAAGAAAGACCTCAGTGGGTGGCCAACTTCACGTTGGAAGCTTTAACTTCGCACAAACTATACAGCATTTTCCCACCTTTCATACTTCAAAGAAACGGGCTAAGCAAACCAAATAGACGAAAGCTGTTCAAAGGTCCGAAAATCCGCGCTAGATTATGAAAAGACAAATCCTGAATTGTTAAATTTATTCGCAAAAAGTACTAAGAATTTTTAAAATCGTAGTGCTCAACATTCAGTACGTTTAAGATCAAACTACCGTGCATGAAAACTGCGTGAGATTGTACTGAACTTGCAACTATACCTTCCTTTTACTTGACATAGTTGAACATAAAATCACTGCAGTAAACGCACTTGAAACGATTGGCACTGAGAGAAAATTGGCAGAATTACGTGAGACGTGTCTTGCGTCCTGCGCAGTGTTGATTGGGCAGTTCCAAACCAGCCGTGCGTCTGCTTTATGTCGGCGGATTCGACACATTAAAGTCATAGCTGTTGCTCAGCGTCGTTTTACACTTACCACTCGTCATCACATCGGATTAAACGAAAACTAAAGCCGGGGTCACCGACGACCACAAGCGATACTTAAAATGTACGAGAGTTTCAAACCGTGAAGAACAATTCCAGCAGTTGATAAAATTGGAGAAGAAAACGCAACTCAGTTTAAGGTGGGTCAGGCACTACAGTTTACTCGACTACAGACATGTCAAATGACACATTGCGTATGCTTCGCAGGTGTTTAGAACAACCTTTCGTGCAAGTACGTACAAAACAGTTTTTCCTTTGTCAGCATAACCATTCCCATAGTCAAACTGAAAAACGCTTTTCCATATAGCACTGAGTTGAAGTGAAAACAAAACCGCCATTATCAAATCGGAAAACCACAGATTTGTAAATTAAAATGGCAACTGCACATTTGTAAGTTTCTTGAAAGCTTTTGCACTACGCTTGTTTAGCTTCTGAAAGCGTGATCAGCTGATGTCCATGGTGGCAGAGGTTTGCAATAACCCATCAAGGTTTGCTTCAAGCGTATGGTGCAAGCGAAATCGTCGGTCGTTTTCATGAATCGAAATAAGCTGCCTTTTATGTCTTCGACGTGGTTCATTTCTTAGTTGATATCATTCAATGAAATGAGTCAAAAGCAAAATGCTGATGGTTCAAATAAACAAAAAAAACAAAAACAACAGACAGCTATCCTCAGGAAACAATTGATTGGAACCGTGGGGAATATCGCTGCATAGGGCTGCTTCCCAAGTGCTTGAGTGTAGAAGAGGATTTGCGATAAGGAAACAATCTTTGTGACTGGCCGATAGGAAAATCCACTATTTCTTTGATGCATGGTGGTGGTCTGCAACGTAGACCAGGGATTGCGAGATCAGGGCAATGACCAATAATAACCAATTGTGGCCAAGTTCAGAACTAAACCAGGACTAGATAAAATTAACGCATAGCCCATGAAAAAACAATCTGTCTCAAAAGATAAACTGGGGTCAAATCGAAATCACAGTTCAGACAGTAGATCACACCGAAAAGGGGAAATTAACATTTGCCCATAAACTCTATTCTGTTGTATGTACATACGATGATTGAAGGAACCCCTAGACTAGGGTATTTTGAAATAAACGAGTCGAATATTCAAATCAAACCTTGTTAAAGCTTTCAAACCCACGAAAAAAAAATGTTTAAAAAGTTTTGGAAGTAAAGTGATATCACAAACCTGTCTCGCGATCAAGCTAAGTTACTGTAATTTCGCGAAGTCTCCCTGATCTTTTGTATAAAGTTAAGTACTAGTTGTTTCCATCAAATATTATTAGCAGGTTGACATGTGTGAGGCAAAGGTCAAATTGTCGGGTAATGGCTTATTCAGTTTTTGCAGACATGTAGGAATTGGAGGCAATATAAAAACTTTGGGAATGTCATTTTTCTCTCAAGGAGGTATATTCCATTTTTAATTTTGCATATACTGGGTATGCACCATAAGAACTGTACTAAGAAAATGGATAGTCGACAGTGGGTTTTAGTAAAAAATGCGAGCTCACAGTAATTGCTAGTAAAGCTTCTTGTTTGATAGCAAGTCATGGTCATTATCTTCAACCGCGTAGATTTTTGCGGCGACGTAATTTGACAAGCGTGAAATCCTTTACACAAAACCTTTTAAAATTTTCTTTTTATCTGCTTATCGGCAGTTTTTCGACTTAATCGTATTATCCTTGTAATTTAGATGTTAAACTGTAGCAACTTTGCCTGTACGATGTACTGTAGTTACATCGCTGCTAAAATGATGGTAATTTTGGCATGAGTATTTCAGACTTTTCTTTCGAAGTTACAGCAAAAGGGTCGTTTATGAACACCCAACGGTGACTTGCACAAATGGCATTGAAAGGTTCAATCATTTTCTATAACGCAAAATTACTATTTTTGTTATGCTTTCCAGGGATCTCCAAACATTTTTATCAGAGGGCCACATAAGTTATTACACACAACTTCGTGGGCTAGATATCTTACGTGATGTGATTGTTTCGGGGTATCTTACATTCTATCAAATTAACACATTTCTCGTAAAAATATTATTTTTTCATTATTGACAATATATGGCTTTGCGCAACGGATGAAACAGCTTCGCGGGCCGTATTTGGTCCGCGGGCTGTGGTTTGGAGACCCCTGCTGAACACCTTCACAGAGCTCGAACAAACACATAAACAAAACCGTGAAGCACTTGCCATGTTACATGCAGACGTTTTACCAGGTCAGCGGAGAAATGTCGCAGGCGAGTTGTGTGCGCGTGGTTTGGATGATGTATACGTCATAACAAAGACGTAATGGTGCATACGTCATAACAAAGACATGATGTCGGCATAGTTTTCAAATCTTTTCAGTTCTTCCTTGAATTTTAGCTAAAATCTTAGGCATTTGCGCTTCATTATATTATGAAAACACATGCTTCACGCGCCCAGATCAGATACATACCAAGTTTATTCCCTCAGAGGCTTTTTGTGAAATGTGCACAATATTAATGCAGTCAAACAAATTTCCGTAGAAAGCTAAAAATTTGCAGCAAATAACCATTACTGGAGAATAATGCTGAAAAAATTCTTCAATACCTGTATGCAGACCCTCGTAAGCCTTCAAACAGACGTATTGGTGCGCCAGACCATCAGACATAAACAAAAGGTATTAAAGGTTATTTCAAAAACGATAAAAAACTGGTGCAGAATGTATTAACCTAGCTTAGATGGTATTATTCTCAATACAACATCAAGCATTAGCCAATCGCAGGGACAAATTGAAGAAGTTGTCCCCAAATGACCATAAATTCCTTTCATATATGGGGCTCATTTTCTGCAAATTCATGCGTTTTTCTGCATCTTCACACAATCATAGTCACACAGTATGAACATACAGTAAATGTTATAGACATGCTGTGGATATTTCCCCAATTGCTTTCTGAACGTCAAATGTGGATTCTTTGGCGACAAGCAGGTACAGGAAATTTTGCTGAGATGCCAAAATTCAGAAGCAACAAGTTACTGTTGACATGTTTGAGGTTATGCGTTTCATTCGTCCTCATCCAAACTCACAATGTGCGCTTTGGGTGACACAAAAATGATTTTCGTTAACTTCCACCAAAAGTGTAAAAAAATATGGTAGGTTTTATTGAACAAGGACGAGAGGGGCGATTTGGTTACACAGGTATCTCAGCATTTTCTTATTTTTCAAATGAAAATTAATAAGAAAGAATCAACACAACTGCAACTTCACAGAGCAAAACGCTGAAGAAATGTAAGTGGACGGTTGCCTAAACAAGCACACTAAAATACTGTAATAGTTTATGCGGAAAGTTTAGATTTTCCAGCTGAAAAAGCAAATTGCAAACTAATGAGGATCTTCTCATGAAAAACGTAAAATAACCTTTCATTGGAGACAAAGATACGCGCCTCTTGCTTCACAGTCCCGTGCGAGAGTTTATCAGGAACTGCAGCCAGGTCAGGAAATTTACTTTCTTTTGACTTAGCCCAGCTGTTCATCCCCTAGGCTAGGGGATTAGTTAATTAAATATCAAGTTTTTGACTATCACTTGCCAACCACTATCGCTAGATGACCAATCAAGGGCTTTACAGATCGGGATTTTCGCTTGCTTTATTTTAAAAGAAAAAACAAGTAAATTGCTTCTTGAACTTTTGTCTCAGGCCCCAATGACGTCATTTAAAAATTCCTTGACGATCCCAGGCCGTGACGTCACCTTGACGATCCCAGGTCGTGACGTCATTCCTTGACGGTCGTGACGTCACCTTGACGATCCCAGGTCGTGACGTCATTCCTTGACGATCCCAGGTCGAAAAGTTCTAACCCAACATTTGCCAAATTTTTAAAATCGAAACTGGAAGACTTTACGCATCTTCAGAGTGTTCGAATACCTCGATCGGTTGGCGAGTTGTGGCCGAATATGTACGAGCCACAATTGTAGCTAGCACGGTCGTTCAAGGGTTAATAAATATGGAATGACCAACAGCTGGTAGCTCCTAAAACAACTTAGATTTCAGGTGCACTTTTCATTTTTCTTCGCCATATACATCTTGTTCAACTTCATGTCTCGCCGCCATTGTCTGAAACCAGAACGATGGAGCTGTACTCAGCAAAATATTTGACTGCAAAGTGCAAGCAAGAAAGTTAGGGAGTGGTTTGTGCAGCGCCCTGAAAACAAAAACTAACTCGTAAACCAGCGACGGCTCGATTTCCGCCAGGTAGTTTTTCTTCCGGGCCTGTGGTACTTAGCATCACCCACAGATGTTTTCCAGAAAAACGTGTTGCAGTCAGCTTGCGTCGCCCAAAAGTTCAAAACTGAGCAGACAACGCTTTTATCTACCACCACGGTTTCAAGTACAAATGCAATTCAACCATCGAGACCACTCTATTATTCACGTCCACCTTAGTATCACACGTATCACACAAGGGAGGTCTTGAACGTGGTTTTATATATGTCTCAGTAATTATATTAAGTCGCCGTCATAAAAGGCTTGGTCTTTCAGGAGCAGAACCCTTATAATTGCGCCTATATTATTCAGGTTTGGGCGCTGATTTAAAATATCTTGCATATGTTTGAAGAAATAAATGCCACGTTTTTCTAAGGTTCGTGTTTGCTTTGATCTTTGATGTTGATTTTAGGTACTGGCAGTATTGAAACATGTGAGTACATTTTTATAATAATCCACAATTGATTTACGATGAAAGGAAATATTGTTTTTCTCTTTTATTTAGTTCATAAATAATTAAATGTGGCTTTTGAAAATCTTTATTTGTTTCGAATTCTTGGGTTGGCCACAAGACAGGGGCGAAGTGTTTAACATTTTGTGACCACACCAAATTTCCACAAATAAACTAGGTCCACTCTATTGTGTAGCCTATATGCTCACTTCATCTGTAATTTTTCCTCACCGAATGTTCTATGTTTGGTTGTTTTTCTGACTGTGCTTATTTTATTTCTAACTGTTGTCTGCTAAAAGTTGTCATTGTAATAAACGGGGTTGGTTGATTAGATGACAGCCATGGTCCTTCACCAATACTATGTAACACAGTGACATTCTTTAGTTACATTGATCAGTTCTTCTGCCATTGTGTTTTCATTCATTCAAATTTCCACTGAAGATTGGTTACTTTTTTGCATGATGACTTTTTGTGTTGTTTCTGTTTATTAACTGGGTCATATGAAACAATATCAAGCCTGAGACGGGCTCCTCATCAGTTGATCCCATTTGCAGCAGGAATCTCTATTTCAGTTTATTCAAGGCAGGGTATGATGTACTTGGCTGAAAACAGGCAGTGCCTCGTTGCAGTTTGCTTCAGTTCAGGTATCATTTATTGCCAAACTTGATCGGCTACCAGCAACCCACCTTCAAGAACATCAGGCAAAAACGGAAATATTCGGGATATGGACGAAGTGATAAAGCAAGCAAAGATCTGTTGTTACTTTTGTTTAGTTAATGAGAATGAGTGTAAACGAAAAATTGCCAGGTTGTGTTATAGAAAAAAAAAACATGCAACCAACTGTAGCCACAAGGAGACTGTTTCTACCTCGTTTTAAATCAATGAGAATGTATGGACTAAGCATTTTCGCGCATAGCGAATTCTGCAGTCTCAATGGTTCTGAAGGGGATTAGCGGCATATCGCAAGCTTTTGTTAAAATCCACAGTGGCTGTTGACTCTGGTGGGGCTTCGCGGCATGCCATGCACTTTTGTCAAAATTATCGTCAGTGTTGCTTTAGCGGAACAATGCTGCCACCATGCGAGACACAAGAAACAAGCTGCATCATGCGGTAGTAGCAGCAGCAACAGTAATAATCTACCTACAACAAAAGTTCCCAAACTTTCTCTGACCATGCATCCTTAAAATACCTTGTGACTAAAAAGCGGAGCGAAATAACAAAAATCCACTGAATCTTAATATAACTTTTCAATGTTTTAAGAACTTTAAAGGTACAATCCATTTTTTGTCTCAAAGTTAATTTGTTGCACCTGTACAATAAATGCACCTCTTCAGATAGGCAAATGTACCCCTAAGGGTACATGTATCCTAGGCTGAGAACCATTGATCTACAACACTGCTTTCTGACCCAATCCAATAGCAAAAACAAATTAATTGAGGCAGTAAGACACAAAACAGGCAACTTTAAAGCATGTCATCACTTTAACTGAAGTGATTTTCATATTTCATCAAGAAAACGCAATTCCATAAAATGTTTGACGGGAAATTGCAACCAAGCTCCTTTGCAAGTTTCTTCACATCCTAACTTTTGGCCACAATCATTATTATCTCCAGTAAAACACCCTTAAGTGGTTTATGTTAGTTCCTCTAGTGATCTATAAAAGCAGCAATGGAAAGAACTTCCACTAGATTGGAGCTGTTTGAGTGCTTGTCGCTGAGCAGAGCAAGCGCAACAGAAAAACTTCTCTCAGATGCTCGTACCTTTTGAGACAGCGCAGAGAAAACAGAGAACCATGCGCAAGGGAGACGCTTATGGACCTGCGGCGTCGCGGAGGTTGGCCCAGGTTTCAAGAACAACGAAGCCCGAACCGACTACTCGGCGAAGCCCGTGCTAACTAGTGACATGTACATTGCTGGACTGAAATTCCAGCGTTTCACTTGAGGCTCAAACAGAGTTAGTGTAGCGACGAGACAGCTCCGACAAGTTGATCAGAAATGGCCACCAATGCCGTTTCGAGGTTAAGTGGGAATCAGCCTGTGGCGCTAAAAAGGTTGGAAAGCGCCATAAACTGAGTTTCGAGGCTGCATTCAGAACGATGCAAACAGGTGGAATTGCGTTGTTCATCAGTCCCGTCTTTATCGATTGAAGAATATGCGAGTGCATGACGCGACCTTTGACAAATACGTACGATTTCAGCCTGTTCGTGCGTGACACCGTTTATAACAAAACTACAAACCATGCCACCTTCCTGACTTTGCAACCCGCTAGCACTGGTCTTGGCGCACGCTGTATTTCCACGCACCATGGTTTGTTTTGTGTCCAGATATATTTCATGCCACTGTCGTTATTTAATATTGCTCTGCACCATCACATTGGCGTGTTGGCCACGAAAGCACAAGGGCAGTTGCTGCTGGCAGGGCATCTGGAAAGCCGTCAGTTGTAGCTTCTAGAGCCGGGGGTGATCACGCAGACACCAACACAGGCCAGTAGCAACGGGGGGATTCGGGGGCATTTCCCCCCAAATTGTGTTCTGCCCAGAAAAATTTGTTTTCAAACATACAATGAGTCTTTCGCCCCTAAAAATGCATTTCACCCCTCCAATCCTTTAAATCCTGGCTACGGACGTGTACCAACATGGCAACACGGATGCAGATTTGTGGAAATGAGTTATGGCTTGATGCTATTTTCTGTGGTTTCGGACGTATCCGCTATCAATTTCTTTGACCCCGTTCTTATGAACCCTGTCCCAGGTTGGGGTCCATCCATACAGACATGCGCGCTTCCGAAAGTGAATTTATTATTTGTTACAAGGGTATTTTCACACAAAACGCATAAACGTTAGAACGCACGCAAAAAAAGGAGATTTACTTGCTGAGGAGGAAAATGCGAACGCAAAATGGAAGAGAGTCCGGTTCGAGAGACAAATAATAAAACGCCCCGCGTCGCGCGACAAAACGGAATTGTGACGTAACAAGGGTTCTGGCAGTAACGAGGTGCGAAATCGCCGAGATGCCGTTGCGCTCTCGCACCGAGACTGCTGCAAGATGAGGATCGGTAGAAAGACGGACGCAGCTGCGCGCTACTGGGTAATGCGCGGAACCAACGGGATGCGGGTGCCGGGCAGGGCCTTTTTGTCCAGGCCGTCGAAGTAGGGGTGAGCGAGCGCGAGCTTGGCGGATATTCGCTTCGCTGGGTTGTAGGTCAAGCATTTCTGAAAAAGTATAGTGCAGTCGTCAGTGGCAGGGCGTGTTATCACTGAATAGCAAGTGAAGAGGTCTGCTTTTAATACTTTTGTATTCACAGAGCGTCCCACCAATGTCAAGCGCCTTTCCTATTTCAGGGAAAGAACCGAGACGGAAACACGGTACTGGCCGGGCAGAAACGGTTCTATTCAGTTCGAAGTTATGAAAAATACTTCAAGGCCTTCTTAGGTTTATCTGAAAAGACGTTTCGCTGCAAATCTAACATGTTTTGTTTGGAGTGAAGCAGAGCGGGCAGGCTTCTAGGCGCGGGCCAGCAGTATATTCCAAGCGTGGCAAGGACGCTGTTCAAGCCTCTTGCCTCGAAAAATGTTTGTCCCACGTAATCACGACACAGCTGCGTTAGTTTCAAAATACGAAGATTCGAACAGAAA
>JGI24158J21664_10002370_pt1 | contig 22722 bp, 11 predicted proteins | sample Ectturendosymbi3_FD_21664 | JGI IMG/M metagenome (IMG submission 21664)
GTGTTTACATGCGCACATCAGGTGAGAAAGTGCGCATATCGGATGAAGCAGAACGTGTTCAATCGGTTTCATATTCTCATATAAGATCATTGTCAGGGTTATATAGAGTGGTGTGTTTAAGGGAAGGCAAGCGAGACACTTGCCTCGGGCTCCCCTTGGCAACTGTAATGTGTAAAGTAGCCTACCTTGCTTTCAAAGGGGTCCAACAGCAACAGCAATGTATAAGTAGCTACTTTGCTTTCAAAGGGGCCCCCAACAGCAGTTGTAACGTGTAAATACCTTGCTTTCAAAGGGGCCCAAAGTAACTGCAATGCACTTTTCTTTCAAAGGGCCCCCTAACTTCACTGATTTCTAGTGCTTCATATTTCAATTTGGAGATTGAAGCTTTCTCTGGGATGCTAAGTGGTGACGGCACTGGAATTTTGGGCCCCCTGTGACAGCGTGGGCCTCCCCAATTGGGGGGTATGGAGTGCGGCTGATACGGCTCTGGTTAGCAGTTTCATTTCCATTTCCCACACGCCCAGTAATATCACAGCCGAAATACAGTATTCAGACACTGGTTCCGTAGGCTCCACACGCCAGTGATTTGCGTTATTACTTCTTTCTTATGCTCAGTATCGAACGAGATGTCCTTCCAAATCCAAAGGCGAACCAGTTGAAGAAGCCATGCTGCGTTTATGTCTCACGTGGTCGAAACAATAAGACGGCTCCTATCAGATTTTGCCTATTTTGAAGCTAAAACCATGTCGTACCATTCGCACATGGCTTAATGTGTATGACAGGTAATCCGAGGGTGATTAGGTATGAAGGGTCGCCGCTTTATGTCGACACAATGCCTGCGGTGTTAAGTTTCTGTTCGCACTTTTGTTGACAAAACTACCAGGACAGTCAGTTATTCCGGCTTCATGATNCCTAGTCCACATTGNTAGTGGCACTGCTTGAAGTCACCAGGCATTGGCAATGTAGGTTATAGGTAAAATTCGAACTGTAAGACGTTTTGCAGTCAGCTGTTTTACTTACCATCCCGTAGACATGCAAAGTTTTTGTGCGTAAAGTGGTAATTTTTAGCTGGAGCCTACTTTTTTCACCCTAATACAGAAATACAATTAATTCGTTTTCAAGAAAGAAGCTTGAACTTTCGCACCGAGTCTGACAGGAAGCAAAAGCAGAATTTCAAAAGAAAAATTGTCCTCATATACGATTTTAGCGTCATTTTGCTGTAAATTTTTCTGTCTGTGCACAGTTTTTGCCAGAAAAACATCAATGCTTTTTAAAGTCCCATCCCTTTGCATCGTTGAATTGAGCTCCGAAGAAGGCTACAAGTGACAGCTAATAGTTTTCATGAACGGTTGACAATCTGCTCTCTGATAATGATGGCTGTTTTGTAACAGCCACGAACCATCGCATGCAATCAGTGTAAACAGTAATGCTAGGAAGTTCGACATTGCTTTAAGAGAGGGTGCTGCATAAAAGTTTTGTGCATTTTATTCGCACTTGATTCTGTCATAATTTTTTTCAGAAAATTGGAAAATCGTGCTGTTTAAATTCCGCAAAAGTTACTCTCATGCAAAAATAACTTACCTCGTTATTGGAGGTTATTTCAGCTGCATCGTTCAACTTTAATGAATAGGGAAAATTGTAACGAGTTTATACACAGATAGTGAAGTCAGGTTCATGTCTATCTTTTTATGTATTGCAGACTGCAGTGCAGTGTTCATTGAGTTCATTAACGTATCACAATTTCTTTGCACCAGATAATCACCACATGCGTGGCACAAATTAGGTGAGATATATCCTGTCACAAACCATATTTTTAAATGTAAATCTCAGGCTTTTTAGCATAGCTTATCACAGCAACAAAGAGCAGATTTCCAAAAATAAAACATGAAAATTTAAAAACTTTGTTTTCTGTAATTGGCTTTCGTGCGACTCACTGAAATGACATTTAGCAAAGTGATGAAGGCAGCAACTCTGATTTAGCTTCTGATGGAAGGCACGTTTTTAAAGCCTTAGCTGCACGTCATATTCCAGTCGGGCATTTAATAACCTCCCNAGCATGCGGTGAANATCGCATGTGCTACCCACGGCATGAGCTTACTTGATGAAAAACGCGTTTCTGCTTCATTGTCTTTCTTACTTAGAGAACACACTCCGACTACTAGCAGTGTATTGTAACAATTTATCTCTTTTGACGGTTTTACTTTCAAAAAATATCATATTTATTTAACACATTTATGATAATGAAAAACAGAAAATATGTCCACCTTGCCAAAACACAGTTCAAATAGACTTTCGCAGGAGAAAAATCTTTCAAATTTGACCCAAAAAATCTTCAGAAATCATAGTTCGTTCACAATTTCAAAAACAGCTCATGCAAAGCAGTACGTTGAACAGTTAGTGATGTCAAACGATTTCAGAAGCCAGTGCAGAAGAGTGCACCCACTATGTATCCTTGCAACTTAGCATGCTTCTGTGAAATTTTTAACACACGCTGAACATGATCCAGAAGAAAGCACATTTTACCCAGTGTCTTGATGCAAAATGGATGGTTGCAGATTTGCCCAGTGTCTTGATGCAAAATAGATGGTTACTTGCTGTCCTGGTGCAATTCGTTTGAGAATCTCTTATTATTCATGAGAAAAGTTCAGTGTTGTGAATGCCAATGTAATGAAATACGCTTTGAATGCTGCACTAGTTTGAAAACCACGTGGAACGCTTTCGTTGCAAACTGTGGACTTGCAGCGACTCTGCACGTTGCACTGTCTAGAGAACAGCCGATATGTCCAACCGAAATTGTTTACTGAGCCAAAAATTTGGTCACTACTTTAACAAGGGCGGCACATTGAATAATTTGCTTTGATCTTAGCAAACTAAATTTAGTTTAAGCTAATGTACTGAAAGCGTTTGAAATCTAAATCCAATAGTAACGACTGTTTAGCACGTTTAATAACTTCTTTAAGTGTGATTTCATAAATAATTTTAGTAGCAATGGAACAAGAGCAGAATTCAGAAAAACAGTGAAAAGTTTTGGATAAAAGTGTCTGTGGACCAGTGGCGTGCAGAGATCTAGTGGTGCCCGGGGCGACTGTTTGATTGGATGCCCCCCTACCAAATTCTAGCATCGGGCAGTAGCGTAGACCAAGGTGGTCATTGGATATACGATGTTTGTGACGTCACAATATGACGTCATATTCACATTTGCAAACCGACGTTTTGGCGAAGTTTGTTGACACAACATGCATATTCAGGGACGCCGGAGCAGCGGTAGGGCAGGGGGGGCAATAAAAATGTTGAGGGCAATGGAAACTTATAAAAAAAATCGTTATCAATTATGTTTGTTTCTGTTTATCAACAATGTTGACCTCAAAAGCAATAACAGAAATTATAGAAAATCATTCTGAATTATCTGGGTGCCCGAATAGCTGCGGTAAATTTATTTCAAGTCGATCTTGATAAACCACGAAATTACCCTTGATGCTGTTATAAAAAGGCACCTCCGCCCCCGTTGCACCCCTTTTGAAAGATCAGAGGGGGCAATGCACCCGCAATGCCTCCATTCTCCGGCGTCCCTGTGCATATTATTCTACACGCACTCTCTTTACTCGTTGTAGGCTACAATGTATCACTGTAATGAACGTAAATTATATCAGCGGTCTCCTGAGGCAAAGCAGTTCATAACTGCAAAAATATCGGCAACGCGTTAAAACAGGGGAGTAGAACACATTCAGTGCTATGTCAGCGCAGTTCACAACCGCAAAAATGCAAGGCTGCGCGATTGTCTCATCAAATAGCAGTCGATTAGAATATATGCAGCGGAGATGGCGGCACCCAGGGTTGAGAGTTTAAAATTTGTAAACTATGTCTACACAATAATTGAGAATGCACATAAAGTACGCAAGAAAAGTTTCGTTTTTTTTATGTGGCTGTTATATGTACAGCTACTGGAGGGACAGAACAGAAACGGGCTTGCGTGTGTCGTTATGATCTGTCCGCCTGAGCTGCCAATTGATGACGAAGCTCGAAACGAAGCACATATTGCAAGCACAGGTGTGCGACGGTCTTAGCACAAAAAGCGCAGCGGGAAATTACTGATACATCATAAAATCAGCTAAATCAAGCACGTTAAAATAGGACAGTTTTGAAGTTTGACTCAGAAATCAAATAAAGTTCTATAATTATCTTCAGGGTTGATGTAATTGGACACAACCAAAAAACCACCCAGGTGTTTTTAAAAAAGCCAACTTAATACAAACCAGCAAAACCCACCAATATTCCCACTCTTTTCTTTTCCTTTGTAGAACGTACAGTACTATGAAGTTAAAAGTAAAATAAGTGTCACACTTGTACAGTTAAATGTACATTTTTAATGAAACAAAACGAACAGCAATGAAATTTGGAGGACTTGAAAGAAAGAGAAGAATAATTCGATCCGTTTGAGTAATTCTGCTGGTTATCTTCTTCAGCTCTGTAAAATCGGTATATTTTAACCAATTTTTCTGCTTTCTCTGCATCCACACTCTTTGTGATGTTGGACCCTACCAAACCTTATGTCGAAAAATTCACTATATAGATCCTGAACTAGCAGGGCATGTAGCCTACATAAACTTGACGTGAAAGGGCAGAGTTTGTGTGGGAGTGGCTTTTCTCTGTCTGCTGTGTGCATGCTTGCCAAACCTTACCACTTTGGAGTGCATTGACCAACAACACTTTGCGAAAACAAAGATGGCGTACATTTCTTCACCCTGAGATTTGAATGCCATAACAGGTATAAAAAGTTATTATTGTGTAATTCTGAAAATAGTGATTTTTGCATGATGCAATAAAAACAATTCAGAATAGTGTTTTTGTGCTTTTTCCAAAACAAGAACGAAAACCTGTTTCTTTTCAAAAAAGCAAAAAAAAACGGATAAAAAAAACAAAACATGTGAAATTTTTTTTTTAAACCCGTGTTTTTTCAACCCTGATTATTTATCAACCCTTTTTTGTGATTTTTCCTTGATTGCACGATCTGGAACAAGTCACGTCACTATTAGTGTGATTGGGCTTCCCCCCCACCTAAAGTATAGGTCCCTGCTGGTGAAGAAGCTGCGAATTACTGGCATTTGAATACGCAAAAATTAGTATTGAAAGTTAAATCCATACAACATGTATTAGTAGACTTACAATAGGAAAAATAATCCAGTTACAGCATTTCAATTTTTGTAATTTCACTCTTTGGATGCTCCCCTTGGACTTGGATGCCCGGGGCCGGTGACCCGTTTGCCCCCCCTTCTGCACGCCACTGCAGTGGACACACGAAAATCTCCCAGTCCCAGCACGCAGTACAAACGTAATAAATTGGCATTGAGGACAGCCCGCATCAAAATGTCANTCTTAAGATTACAAAAATAAGGACAGGNTCTCAGCCTGTAAGTTACTTATTCTAGAAGGAAAACCTAAGCTTGGCCGCTCAAAACCTTTNACTGGACTGCATGCGGACCGCGGGCTGGACGTATAGCTGGCATGGAGACAAGCAGCAAAAAGTCGTGAAGCGCAAGGTTGACCATTGCTCAAAAGAGCAGCGTGGCATTTGAGCAAGGTGTTTTGCCGTAATAAAGCGTTATTCAGGAAAAGCATGGCTTCAGAATAAGATTTTTAAATTCGTGCCTGAGAATTAACACTAATATGTCATTTTGCAATCAATAAAATGGAATGAAATTCTAAATAGCTTGTAAGTATTCCAAAGATTGCAAGAACCTGCTGTTTGAGTTTAATGGATTTGAATACGGAGATCCTTCGATGAGAGCATTAAAGGTGTGGTGTCTCTTCTTTCTATCACAAAAAACAGAGGTTTCAGCATCAAATAAAACTTAAAAACTCGTTTTTCCCCATTTTTGTAATGGTTGTAAAATACATTTTCCGCTTTTACATTAAACTTGCTAACAAGTTAGATACTTGCGTGTCATGCATGCTGTCTTCTGGCTTCAATTGCCCTGGAAGATGGCGACACCGCGCTTGTTGTTAGACATTCAGAAAACAAGTACAAAGGAACTGTTGTCACCATCTCCAATGGGAACAGCGCTTGTTTGACTGTTTTTATTTGGGATTTTGCCGCACAAAACTTTTCTGAATTCTTCTGTATAAGTCAAGCGGTTCGTTAAAAGCGAAAAGTATCATCAGCAAGGGTGGATCCAGGGGAGGCGATTGGGGCGATCGCCCCCATAAAACCTACAAAAGTAACTTTTTTCATGATTTTGTACAATTTGGAAAACAGCATTAGCGATAAAAGGCTATTTTGCTTTCCACTGTTTTGTCACAGCAGTGTTGTGAAGTATATACTTCATGTCTCTTACAGCTGTGAACCCGTAATGAGACTTGACTGCCAAGTACTACTGAAATCGCCCCCTCCCCTAAACTGACTGGCTGGATCCTCCACTGATCATCAGTGAGTTGAAAACTTTCAGAGTCTCTTTCAAAAAGGTTTTGTAGATCTTGCGACTTATTAAAGGACACAAGAAAGAGCCTATAACATAAGGGATAAGCTGAGTAAAAGCCTTTCCATCTTTTGCTTGCAATCCACTTTCGCTGCAGGATTACCAGCGAAATGATTAGTACAGCAGTGTTATACGTGTCACCATGGCAATTTGAAGGATGCAAAAGCGTAACCAGGTAAGTCCACTTTGTCGCCTGTGGACCAAATATCATGGACGGGATTTATTCTGATAGTGTTTACTAAACGACATTTACATTTCAGAACAAAATGCAAATGGAGTAAACAAAATTTGCGGCAAGGTGTACGCTGCTCTCGCTACTCACGTGTTGGCCCTTATGGCTGAGAAGGGATGTAGAAGTAACGGAAGATGAATATGCATAATGATCAATAAAAGAGAGGTATTAGACAAAACAGAAATATTGCGGAAAACACCACCTTTTGAAAACTTGTGTTGGATTGGGAATACTTACAAATTTGCGTAAAACGACAGTGGTCACGTTTGGTGCTCTTCTCATTTTTTTGCGTAAATTCCAATGTCCTCAATGCTGAAAACTACGGCAGTCGTCTCGCACGCAACAAAGTATCCAAACGATTACACTCATAGCATCATTCGTTCCTTATTTCTGTAGCGGTTAAAACTTCCCGGTTACTAACTACTTGCCATACCTTGTCGACGGACACACGGTGTCAGGTTTCTGTTGTGGTTACAAGATCGAAACGTGAATGAGATGCCAACCTTGTAAACGATTCAAGCAGCAGACTTTTCGGTTAGTTTCGCCACGACAATCTACGTCAACCTGTGATGTCATATAACTTACGTTTTTCAGCCTGTGATGTCACAAAATGTCCCACTTTATGCCAAAAGCGCAGCCAGAGGGAGTCTAGAGGCCAAAGCTCCTTCGCAGCTTACACAATCAGAAATGCGGGTGTTTATTTGATCTACTCGGGGAGTATTTCACCAACTTGCTAGTTCGGAATTGGGTGCATTGGAGAAAGTTTGAGCGGTAGTACCACTACCAACAGACGTAACGACATGTTTGCAATCAGGTTAGGCAGTTGCGAATTTTCGAAGTTTGCAAATAACCGAGCAGCTTTCTTGCGTAGTCGTACCAGCATCCACAACAACATATCGGTGTACAGTGCTTTGCAGGCATGGAAACAAACCAGATCTCGTGCGGATTGTTCCGTAGTTCAACGTAACAAAGCTTATAAAAGTCTTTCTCAACCTGTAGGCCATAGTGCAGTTTTCGAGTGGACCATATACAAATAAATCGCTACATTATTAATGTGCGTTTGTTTATTCGTGTAAAAGCGTACCTATGCTATCAAAATATTGGGCCACGTAATTTCTTGTATCAAACGTTATCTGTGCCACGTTACGAAAAAAGTTGAGAAACACTGGCTTGAGTCTAACAATGTGCTCACGTTAAGGATATGCAGTGCGAAGTGTGAGTGACCGCTAGATTCTAGCGTAACTAATTCCTTATTCTGCTAATTTGTAGTGAAATTAGAGAGGTTTTCTTCCTAGGATGGAACAGATCAGGGTGAGCAGCCTCCAAACGTTTTATTGATCGCTATCAGAATTGTACTTGTCACCCGTAGAAGAGCAGCAGCGAGCTTCTGGTGCAACAGGTAGCGACAATGTTCCGGTGTATTCCTAGGCATGCATTCCTATGTATATTCCTAGGCATTTCTTCCGGTGCATTCCCTAGGCATTTATTCGTTTTACCGAAAACAACGAGATTCGTGAGAAATTTCTATTTTTCGTGCTACTTCCACTACTGGGGTAGCATTTGCGGATTGCTTATTTAACGGATTTGTGCCAACTTGGACTTGAATTAAATTTTTACGGCCGAAGGGTATGGATGAACGGTGCCTGCAGAGCAGGCAAGAATGCTACACCCCTCTACAATATATACGCAATTCTGCAGCATGTTATTTCTGACGCATCGCCAACCCCTAAATTCGAAATGCAAATGGATATTTGTTGCAAGCATTTGTGTTTTTATATCGTGGTCCACGCAGCGCACAGCTATTTTGCGAAAGTTCGCCCAAATAGAGACACTGGCATCTCGTCAAAAAGGTTTACCTATGCTTCTGAGGGAAGCTTGTTGGGTAGAAAGACACGACTGTGTTATCACATTTTTCTCCAAAAAGTTGATTCATCCCCCTTAGCGAAATACTAAGTTGTACCACTGTTTTGTACGCAAAGAGTGAAATTTATATCGCACTGTTTCTGCGGACAAACGGACATCGTCTCAGTTTTTGTCTTGAAATTTTTAACAACTTTAATTTGTTATTTTACTGGAACAACGCGCTAAACTACCAAATCAGCCTGACATCCACCAACCTAAATAATTTTAAAAGTTTTTGCGGTCATCCGGATTTGTACAAACGTTTGCTGGATCCACAAGTTGTGAGTAGACCTTCAAGTCGAGAATAAAGTGTTTCAGCAGTGTCTTTCTGCCGGCACAGTTTGCTCATTCCACCCGCGTGTTAATCAAAGCGTAGCGAGTGGTCCTTCGAGGAATTACCACCTAGCACAATAGCACTCGGCTGAACTTACGCACTACCTCTCAAAAGAGTCAAGCGACGCCAATCAACGCCATGCTTTGGTGACAACATTGACCAAAGCAAAAGCCGTTTCCTTTCTGAGCGTAACACACTGCATGCACTTTTGAAGCCCTTTTGTCGTTCCTATTCGCTGATTAGTATCATACAAATCACAGCATGATGAACGTGTTGCAACGCACATAAAAGCGTGTTGCAATTTAATCAAACATGCTGCATGACGTGCAATTTGGACCACCTTTCAGTTACCAGCCTTGCTTTTCTTATGGTGATCAAGATTTTCTTCTGTTATTCAAATGCGAACCAACCTCCGCAGATATACTTATCAATGGAAACGCGAGACTTGTGTGTTCTTAGAAAGATTTTTGGCGTCAAAACCAATTGTTTAAAAAACTAACTGCTGCGTGCACTACATGTTGTACACTGTTGAGAGTTTTTTCCTTGGCAACAACAGTGCTGCTTAAGATGGCGGAAAGTGCGACGTTCAGTCAGAAGAGCGGTGCTCAGGTCGCACCGTTCACAGCTGAGGTAAGCGTCGCGAGGCTTACGTCGTTGTCCAAGTTTGACGAGTGACGTGTTAGACGAAAACAGTTTTTGTCTGGGGCTAAGCTGCCTTAGTTTTCGCCACAGGATGACAAGCAAAAGGTCCTCGTAGAAATGGGCACAATTGACATTCGTCTTCAAGCACAGGAATTCATTTACCGGCAAACACTGCAACGGGAGAAGACAAAATCGGGAAGGCATGCCCTCGAAGAAGTGGGTCGTTCCCTCAACGCCATAGCTCAGCGAAGGAGGCAATATTTTTTGGAATACAAGAACTGCAATTCAATTCGTTGCGTCCGACAGTGGTATGCATGGGAAACCAAGGTGAGCATGACATAGTAAACGTTGTTTTTGGCCCGTTTTTGATTTCAGAAGTCTGCAACCACAATTACTTTTTACAATGCTTTTATCATCATTTGTACTAAAGCGACTCTGAAAAAGGGTATGCTTTCTCCGTTTCAGTAGAATTACTTATTAGGAGTGAATATGCAGTAGTTAATATTGTCAAACTGTTTATTTTTCGGCTCGGTAGGCGTTTTTAACAGTTTGAAGGTTTTAAAAACAGCAAAACTAATATATATTTTTAAATATATACGTTGTAGCTACCTGCAAAATTGGTAACAAATTGATTTATATTCAATTGGCCACCTACACCATCGTGAATTTTTCAAACCTATATTTACGCTCCGTGAATGCAGGGTATTGAGTGAAGTTAGTACATTTTTATGAGTGCAGCTGGATTATTTGGTATTGCACGATTTCGAGGAGTAAACGACCAGCGAAATACGATGCTTTAATTGTAAATTACGAACTCATATTTTAGCTACCTGCTAGCAATGTAAATGTGACAGCAACGAGAAATAAGCTGTTTCTCGGGTTGTTACAAATCGACAAACATCTTGAGTCATGCAATCAATAGAGGCGTGGGTTCGAATCCCACTTCTGACACCATGTTTCATGTGGCTTGAACTTATATTGAATGACTTGACACACACGAACCAAGACTCAGATAAAGGCATCATTACTCAGTGAAATGCACGCACCAAACGCCTCAAATGATTATGCCCGCAAGCGCAGTGGCGCACTTAATTCACGTAACAGAGCTTGAGTTATGCAAAGGTAACATCAGCAGTTCTGTAACAGCGCAACTTGGAAACAAATTCATCCGAGCTTCGAGTTGACAACGCAGCAACACGCGGCGTGAAGATGTTCTTACATCGTATCGATTTCTACGGTACTTTACTCGCGCGGTTTGTGGAATATATTTTTACTCCGCTACAACAACGTTTTTCAACAAATCATGGCGCCAACCAGGAACTGGAATATATTAAGAACCAAATGATTCTCCTGAAAGTAAGTGTTTGCCATTTGTATTTGATGTGTCGGTCATTGTTGCGTTCTTTTTTCTTTATACGGCAATTGCAATACTCCAGAATTCTGCATTTTTTAGAATTCTATGACCTCCAAATGAACGCGACGCAGTGTGTTGAAACATTTTTGTAGAACTTAAACAAAAATGGTTGTTGTTCGTGCTTTGGGTAGAGTTGACTTTTGTAGCGCACTTTCCATGTCGAATAAGCAGCTTGTGATATGCATCACTCAACCAACATCAGATATTGCTAAACGATTTCAGGCTTGGGAGTCTTAAAACCACCAAAAAAATCACACTGGTTTTCTAATAAAAACGTTTGAAACTTGATAATGTACTAAAAGCTTAAGCTGGCTGTAGAGCTCGAAGCAGCAATTTTTCTAGATGTTTTCAATACATTGTGTTGCAACCTATCCGATGGTGTTGCGTTGATTGTGTGATTCACCACGAACGGGATGTGCGTAAAGAATAACACCATAATATATGTAGCGCGAGCAAGCAATAGTAAGAGATTGCGAGCATGATCTCTATTGTTTCTTGCTGCCACAGTGCGAAGCTTTGCACACATACCGCGCGGGATTTACGATCGCAACAATCGAAAAGTCAACACCTTGTGACTCAGAAAAAGCCTTTTGTTTCGTATGGCAGCAGTAATCCGCCTCCACTCGGCGCTTCGTACTGCAACAATACTAACTGCCAGAAAACTTGCAGAAAAAGTGTGAAAGACTTCTCAGCGACAGTACAGAGATACGGCTGGAAAGCGCAAACCACATCGAAGTCGAGTTAAGGTTTCCGGTCATTTCTGTCCTACCCCGAGTTCACGAGACTTTGAATAATATGGTCATGCTTGCCTTTCAGTGGAGGATACACGCCAGGTGTGGATCGTAATAGTGGCATATTCGTTGATGCTGTGATTTAGTACACTGCACTTAAAGTTGTGATGCATTTTTAGATGTCGTTATCCTTCTTGAAACATGCAGTTGATGCGTATCTATCGATATACATTTGATTGTATTTACATTTCTCCTTTCTTGATGATCATCTTTCTTGTACACCTTTTTCCCATCTTTGGATTCTTCAATCTTTAACTTTCCTCGTTCTTTCCGATCCTGTAACATATTCTTGCAGTTCTAAATAACTTCATGTTTCTTCCCGAACATGTCTTTATCATCCTCAAAAAATGCTTTGTAGCGTTTTCAAACCCTTCCTCACCAGTAAACATCCGGAAAGACTGGAACCCAGTTCAAGATGGGGTAAAACGTGTAAAAAAAACACAAATTCCGAACTGGGTCAATTTTGCGTTGCAATCAGCTGGCTTCAACTGCAATCCTGACTTTTTCCCGGATCTTGGAGGAAATAACTGCCCAATGTTTCTACCACTATGTGCTTCCTTGCTGCAGGTCTGCCTGATTTTGGGAACAAGGAAATTTGTAAGGGGGGGAAAACCATACCTTCTACATGCTTCCGTGGATTATTGTATGGCAGACGTTTTTGGTTGGTAACAGATTTTCAAAAACAAGCATCAATGCCCGTAACCAGTGCTTATCTAGTTGTTTTGCGAGACCGAAACTGTCTCTCAAATTTTCCAGCGGTGTTTTAAAATAATGCAAAGAAATTCGCTTTTACCACTACAATCAAAATACAGTAACCTTGCTTTACGATCATCTTGGTATTCAGATAAAATAGTTGCGGTCTCTCAAAATGTCTTTGCGGTCAGCAAAGTCAAATCTTATAAAAATCCTGCCCGTAAGTACACCTACACCAGGGATGGGCAAACATTTTCTACGGAGGGCTACATGGAAAAACTTTATTGCTGCCGGGGGCCGCATATATTANATTTGTTTACTTCAGTTGCAATTTCAAAATATAAATCAATGATAATATGATTGTAGCCTTGCATTGTTTTATTTCACAAGGACACTGTAGTACACGTGGACAGAATAAAATCTCGAGAAGTGTACTCAAATCGATAAAATTCCTTTAACATAGACTCAAACTACATATGTACGTGTGGCTGCCCTGCGGGCCACATAAAATGCCCTCGCGGGCCGTAGTTTTCCCACCCCTGACCTACACTGCTGATCTTTTCTAACGCACAACCACCCTGCAGTTTTGAGCAGCAGTTTGAAGCGATTGAGAACAGGAGGAGATCAGGCGAATCGGAGCAAGACTTGAATGACAAAAGACAAACTCTGAGAACAATCGACCTCAACATGAGGTGAGGGACAAAACAGCTTGAAACTGCTTTCGAAAAGTAAAAAAGTACGTGGTAATGTTTGAATGTTCATCGATGCTTTTATGTCGCATATGCTTCCTTCATTTTCGTGACATGGTCGACGAAAGTAAAAACGTACTTCCCACACAAAAATCCTGCTCAATACAATAGAATCACCTATTGCTGTTTTGTGAATGACAACGTTTTATAATCAAATTAACCATCATTAAAAACAGTGAAATCGATAAACAACAATTTTTAACTGATCTTTACCAAAAATATACACTGATTTGCATCAGACAAACTCATTCAACAACAAACAAGTTTATCGAAAAAGGACCAGTGACTGGTTTGAAAAGGCAATATTTTCAAGAAACGTTCTTGCCTGTCATCAAAAGTTATATTCTGTGCTAAGCAACGTAACCATTTCTGAGAGCTAAAAAATATGTCATCAACATGGTTTTACCAACCAGCAACCGCATCCTGTATTGAACGCGTGGTGGTCAAGTTTTCCCGGTAGCTTAGACCTGAAAATCCTTGTTTCTTGCAGCATAGCTTTGGCAGTACTGTGCTTCTGCGCTTTTTCACCCGTTATATTTTTCTGCTTATAACATTTTGACCGCGTTATGGCCACGATTAATGTTGATTAGAATACTTTTTTTAAGAGTTTGCTAACGATTGGCGTATTTGAATAAATGCCGCCTTCTGTAGGGATGAAATAAAATCTGTCTTTTCCTTCCAGAAGAAGATTGTCAATTATCAATGAGCTGTTCACTTTGTCTTCTTACAGACGAAACAGGCGCAGCCTTGAGTTGTTGGAAGACGAAATATCAGCAAGAATGCAGGCGATTTCCACCAGCAATTTCAGCCAAGTGTACGCAGAATGCACTGAGCAAGTAGACAACGTGCGTCAAGCTTACGAACATTGCAGAGCCAATCTAAAGTCTACTGACGAGGCAATTGCAACGTAAGTCTATTTCCAAGAAGTACTGTGGTTGGAAAGGGACCAAAAACATCGTCCAGCCTGTTCCATAAAGAAAATTGGTAGCACGATACATAGCCTCTCATTTTCAGGTGTAGTGATTGCAACACGACTATGCTTGCAGTAGATTCAATGCCAGGCCTATCCTACACAAATGTGTCCAAAGCAAAGCCTTCCCGCGGTACTCCTTGATATCGTTAAATTTGCTGTGCAAATGGAACGACCGCTTTATTCAACGGTACAATTTGAGCGGTTCTTCATCGTTTGAGCCAGTTCTTGTAATCCACTGCTAGAGTTCTGCTCGAAATGCCTCTGAGAACTATTTATTCTTGAATTTTAGGGTATATTTATCACCAGCTGCAACATTCGGAGTTTCAAGATCCTTTGTTATCAAAAATTGTGATTGTTATTCGAAGACAGCGCTTAATTTTACTGGCGCTTAATTTTACTGGCTGCATCTGCTAAATTTGGAAATCTTCCAACATGTGAACGCGCATACCACTTAACAGCGTCCAACAAAACATGGCGAAATACAGAGTGGTTGGACAGAAGCAGAAAAAGAAAATGGAATCGAGCATTCTAAGACGCACAATGAAAGCGGAGGAGCTGGAGAAGATCAAAGCAGAGCTAGACAGACTGGAAGTCAGTTTTTCTTGTTTCCTACAAGTGTAACTTTTCGTTCGGATAGCGCCACTTTTTCAGGACAATTCATAAATAGGCTTTGGACAAGGCGCAGCTATTGTATTTTGACAAACAGAAAAGCAACAAATTGATGACTTCCAGTTGTTTTTCTACATAAGATCGTTGATCGCCATCAAATTATTAATGTTTAAACATGCATTAATCAACAGGCTTGTCCATAGGAATGTCATTCCTATGGGAAACATCCCATGAGATGGGACAGCACACATTTGTGTTTCCCATGAAGCAGTAGCCATGTCACAGCAACTTCATTACGTCAGAGATAACCTTAGTTTTTTTACTTTTTACCTTTTACTCTCCCTTTATTTTTACTCTCCTTTTTTCTTTATATACATGCATCTATTATTTATTTTGTGGTGGGACACTAGACTGAATCAAAAATTAACTTTTTTTCAAAGTTTAAAGTCTTACCCTGTCAAAGGGTTCCATTTATAAATTTAATGATTTTAATTGAATTGCATTCCATATTAATATTATAATGGGAATCCCGTGGGATGGGACAGGCATAAGTTGCTATGTGATATCATGGGACGGGACAGACAAATATGTCCCATGAACAATCCTGTTAATCAATCACACCTACCTGACAAAACCTTTGTCTTCGTGCAATACAGAAAGACAGTATAATATTGGACAAAAGTAAGAAATGATAAAGCAACAACCAATGATTTAAACGAAATCCTATTGGACGTTTCGAATAATAGTTGTCTCATTGTCAACTAAGATCGAATGGAATGTAAACGCATTACACCAAAGAGTGCGTATGAGATGCGGTGTAAACACCGAACAAAGAGGAAAATAGTCTCAAAAAACATAAAATTTGAGAAAAATTAGAAGGCACCTTACGACGGCGAAGAAAGTTTAAAAAAGCAATGTTGTTTTTTGCATAGATCATGAAACGCAGACGTAGTTCTAAAATTGCTTTGCATTCGCGCGTATAGGCAAGAAAAGCCAGGCTCGACGAAGAAGAAGTGATCTGGCTTCGAGGTGGTTACGAAAACGAAGTGGCGATCATTGACTCCCTCAAACAGCAAACACAAGCCCTCGAGAGGAATCTGCTTGTTCTTGAGCAGCAACGAGAAGATTTAAAAGTGTCTTATGAAAACGCGGTTGAATCGGTATGCTTTTTCCAAATCCCTTTCGCATCGGATATATTTCACATGGTTAAGTAAGAATAAGCGCGAGTACCGGTACTGATGCTAGGATTTNAAGGAACGCCAAGACAGGGCTTGTAGCACTTTTCCGGAAGAGTTGNTAGATGCATAAATGTTTTCAACTGTAAATAGAATGATCTCAATTTTGCATTTGGAAATAAGGTTGCATTCCTGCAATGGTCTGAAACTGCAATCTTTTCTCTTTTTTGAAGAATTTCTGATTGTTGGGGATGTTTTTGAGACGTTACAAGATATTTCCGAAATCTAGGCGCCAAGCGTAGACTAAACGGCCAACTTGAATAGAGCGTGCCACCTGACCATTATAGCAATATAGCATTCATTCGTTGCTGTTCCGCAACAAGAAGTGATGACTGGACAGTTTGAGAAGATGGTAATCTTCTACTATTGCTTGAATGTAGTTCAACCAGGCAGTAATCTGGCGTTTTGTGCGGCAAACGTGTGAGATCATTTATGTAGCTTTTGGAGCACCAAGTAAAAATAATAGTGGCTTCAAATTGCCTCATAACATACCTGATTCTATGTTTACAAAACCAAATGCTTGTAGGCGTAGATCCAGAACCGATTCATTAACGCCACGCACAAGGCATGGACAAGTGGCAAGTTCCGCTTTTTCAAGTGTTTGGCATGGCCTAATTGGGAATCGAGCCCAGCTTACCAGCTTTGGTGGCACATGCTTAGCCAACTACCGGTACTTGCAAGTGGTGCAAAATGGAAAACGCATTTCATGATATCGCATCCACACGCACTCTTTGTCTGATATACAAACATAGGCCCCGGCAGATGGGGATGTTTCGCCAGGAAAGTTAGAAGATCATCTCTTGGTAACCAATTCAATAAACACGCCTTAATTGAGCAATGCTCCCCCTATTGTTTACACTGCATGGTCTCCCGATGGCCTCATGACTGGATACATTCTCACTGGGCAGTTTGAAAAGCTTTGCGTAATAGCACACGCATCTGAATGCAGAATACATCGAAAGACGTAGGTGCTAGTGGCAAAAAGTTTAAAGTAGGAAAGAATGCAAAACCAAAAAGCGTAGAAAAATTTTGACGGAAAATGCATCCATTTGAAGGTTGCATTTTTTGGAACCTTAACCGTCCATGGAAGGTTAAGGCTGAGTGTTCGATCCACGGCCACTGAGTGACTTGCCGTAGCGCTTCTTGGGCAAGAGCGTTCACCGCAAACGCCCTGACAAATAGCATTATTCAGGCTTCGGACTGCCGCCAATTGTCGGTGAAACAAATCCGTCGCATGGCATGCGATCAATAAAGAAATAGAATTGGGCGAGGCACAGTGTTCACGGGAAACTGACGTCAAAGGTGATGCACATTTTTGAGTGGAAAAACTTGTGAGCTGGCGACACTCTTTTTTTCAACCCAGTTGTTGATTTTGTCGCAATGACTTTTTGCCCTTTACGCAGCTCATACGACTCAACAGCGACTACGAGGAACTGAATCACAAGTATGAATACGTCAAACGACTTGCGTCCATCATGATGAAGACTGTCTGGGCAAACAGCACCGATCATTTGTTTGTGGTAAAACCCAACAAGGTAAACCATGTTGATCAATCGTTCTCAGGAGCTTCTACAGCAACATTATTGCTGTACTTCAAAATGGAATGCGTTTGTGCTGATTTTATCGGTAATTCGCCATTGCCGAAGTATAGTAACTGCAAATATGTGCGCAGAATCTCGTTTTTATTCCCTGCGATCGTTTTGATAACATGCTGGTGATTTTTTTTTTAATTGCAGGGTCGCCAGTATTTATCAGAAAACCATTTTTTCAGACATGCCGAACCATTTGTTCCTTGTCACTACCTTCTTTAACAAAATACGTGTACCACTGGTAAACATGTTTTCTTCTCTGCAGTGATGTGGTTGCTCGTTCAAGTTAAGGTGTTTTGAGCTATAGCATTGGGTTGCTGCACTCATGCTGATACTGTGACCGTACTTTGAGCCTAAAAAACTGTCGTAAGTTCGGCGAGTGAGGACTTTTGTTTCAAGTCAGCAGTCCTTTTACCAGAGGTGCTATAACGGTTCCCAGGGGGGGACTACAAAGCTGGATCATTTAGGTTAGTTTATTCAAAAAACTCTAGCCACTAGTATATTGTAGCCATTGTAGTGTTTGGCAATGCATTATTTAGAATGCAGTTATGTGAGTAAAGTTCGAAAAATCACAATGATCTTGTCATTTACACAAAAATGGTTTATCATCAACTCCAGAAGGGGTACGAGATATGGTTGGCAATTTGAAACGGTTGCTTGCAATGGGAAAGGATTCACTTCCTTTGACTCCCGAGCCTGCCAAAATTTTGGCACAAAGATTTTCCCCAACACTTTTAGCCATAACTCGCCAGCCGATTGAGCTAGAGAGCTGTGGAAAGCCTCTAAAATCCGGTTGGACCAGTATCTTCGATTAAAAGGAAATTTTGGAGGTTTTGGATTGGAGGTTGTTTGGGGGGCAACATATTAGGTGGGAGGATAGGTTTAGGCTTGTTTGCCCAAGGTTAACTGACCCAGGGCTCCCACTCCCTAGGGGTAATTCTTTGTTTGTTTTTTGAAATGAAACTAGGCTTAACTCCGCATTTTTTGAGCCCTTGATTGACTTTCTAGCGCTTGCGGTTGGCAAGTTATAACAAAAAATCTTTGGCTCAATAATTCATTTCCCTATGGGATTGTATTTCTTTGTTTGTTCTTTTAAGGCCATAATTTCCCAACCACAAACGCTAGAAGGCCAATCAAGGTCTCAAAAGATGCGGATTTCAGCCTAGGTTCATTATAAAAAAACAAACAGAATTGCCCCTAGAAGGTGGGAGCCCTGGGTCAGGCAACCATGCCCAAATAAGGCTAAGCCTGTCCTCACACTTAATATGTCACCCCACAAACAACTTCAAATCCAAAACCTCCAAATTATTTTTTAATCGAAGGTACTGGCCTAACCAGATTTTTTGAGTCTTTCCACAGCTCTGTAGCTCAATCTGCTGGCGAATTATGGTTGAAAGTGTTGGGTAAAATCCTTGAAAAATTGTTGCGCCAAGATTTTGGCTCGCGCATGCTTAAAGTGTAAAGTAAATTGCTCGGTGTGAAGATTTAACTCATGATCTTGCAGATCGATTCCAGTACCATACAGCAAGATGAGACGTATGACATGACGCAGCCGAAAGGAGTGGCATTGTTAATTTACAACTCGTGGCAAAACTCGCCAAGGGTTTCAAAGCCATCAAATCCTGGAAAGCGCGGTGTGCCGGAAGCGAATCGAAAAAACGATTTCGGCCGTACTCTGGAATCCCTTCTGATCCAATTAGGATTTTACGTCATTAAAAGGAGTAACGTCTCGGCGAACACAATGCGAAAAAACGTTTCGGGATTGTCGGACCAGTATCATGGTTACTCTGGCAGCCACAATTCGCTCTTGCTAGTCGCTGTAGCGAATTCGAATGAGCGCGGGCAAATTCTTGACGCAGACGACCGTGTCGTCCCAGTTTCGGAGTTCCTCAATCATTTTTCATCCAGCAGATGCCCGGCTTTGAATGGAAAACCAAAGATATTTTTGTTGCTGTTGCGAGTGACCACTCGCAACCCGATTCTGTCCATGGTTGACGAGATTAAGGAGTCGGCTCTCCGAAAATCGACTCGCTTGTCGACAAAGTCCGACATGCCGGTTTATTTTGAGCCAGAACCCCTGAACGTTGGCGACGATTTTCTGGTCACCAGGATCATGTACGAGGACGACCTGCCTCTGGACGGTGGCCCCACTTTCGGCGGAGTGAGTAGCACGCCGGTGGAAGGGGAAGTCCCTTGGTTTGCGCAAGCGTTTGTGAAAGCCTTGGCCGACCAGGCCGGAACAACGGAACTGACTGACATTCTGGCCAACTTGAAACGAGGTTATCGGGAGCACTTCGCGTCTCCTCGATCCGACGGCACCACTAGATCATTGGGGAAAAACTCAGAATCGTCATATACGTCAGTGCTTTTGCGCGGCGGCCAGCGAGACCAACATGTCAACATCTTCACCGACAATGGCCTGAGGAAAAAACTGTTCATCATGCCTGGTTTGTAAAAGAGAGTTTTGCCAGCGTTAGGAACTTTCCTTTGGTCAAATTAACGTTTGACAGTATACTTCATAGTAAAAGAAGGCAATTCTTGTAAATGTAGCTTTGGTTCACTATTTTGAAAAGCAAAATTTGGTGTCAGAAACACCTGACGTAAAGCTTTTTTTCTATGGAGAACGTTTTGATAATGAAATTTATCATTCGCTATAACGCTATGCATACGAAGATTCGTAAGTTGGTGAACAACATTCAAGCACAGGCCCGGTGAGTGGTTTCAAACGGAGCTACGCGCTTAGATACAACATAAGCGACTTTAATCTGTGGATTACGTCTTGGCAGCGATCGCACCCTCCGTCTACAATTCTAAGTTATCGTGACATCACAGATACAACTTCTGCAGTTGGCATGTTGCAGCGAGTGACAACCGCAAATGCGTGTTACCGCGAGTGACAACCGCAAATGCGTGTTGCACCGCGAGTGATTACCGCAAATGGTTTAACAGCGACATTTTTAGAGACACTGCTGCAGCGAAAGAACCAGTAATGATGATTTGGACAGCGGCACAGAGTTTTAGTTACGTTCTTTTACTCATTTAATATTTTTGGGAATAAATTATAGTTGGACACTCGTTTCTACAGCAGAATGATGTGACCTGACATCAATTTTGAGATACCTGAGAAATAAAAACGCAATGTTGATTTCACATATTTGATACTATTTTTGTAAATTTCATCTCAATGGCATTGTTCCCGGAAAAAAATTCGTTTTATGGCCATTACTTTGCGCTAGAATCTCTCTTGAATATAATAAACGACGGCACATCGAACGATGACATAAATGTCGACTGTTGCATTGTCCTCAGCTGGAAAACGTCTGTGGATGCCCTGATTCATAAAATCATCAAAAACCTGCAGTCTTAAGGTGAAAACGTGTTTTTTCTCTTGATATTTCATGTAATTTACACGCGTGATTTTCAAAACACCATAACGTTTCGCCATTTCTAAATTTTATGTTTGCTTTCATTTTTTTCTAGAACTCCTCAGTACCATAATTTTTGATAAATTGTTTAGGTTTATGTTAACAAATATGTAAATGCAATTCAATCGCATATTTTGTATTAGTTCATTTGCTTTCTGAATAAATTCGATTGTGTTTGCGTTTTTTGTCTGAACCTTGTTGAAAAAGCAATAAAAATACGTTGCAGCGTTTCATGAGTATGAGCTTTCACTTCGGTCCTCAATGCACGTTGCAAAATTTCAAAATGCTTCAGCTGGATAACAGTTCCACTCATTAAAAGTTAACCGCAGTCTTGCTGAAAAGTACGACACTAACTCTTTCAATTAACAAATTACTTAATGTTGAGTAGAGAATTTTGACTTAATATAATAAAATTTATTATCAAAGATTATGTACTTTGTTTTTGTTGTCATGAGATAAGGCAGGCAAAACGACGTCTTATAAATCTTATGTAGTATCGTAGCAGCGAAAATGCCTTCACAGTATCAAATGAGGATGGGCTGTTGATTGCTACTTTGCTACTCTCTGGGTTTATAGTCCAGCTCATTTCTAAACAGGTGTTCTTAGTTTCAGTATTAGGGTTCTAGGAACGACTGTCTATCTCTACCTATGTATTTAGGCCTACGATTTTTTGTAGAAAGATGCTGTATGAGGGCGTTTCCTAGAAAAACAGGTTTGAGCCTGTGTAAGTGAGCTTATAACTGTTAATGGACGACATGCCGCACAACATCTCATCAGTTCATCTGACAACAACAACATACGTGCGGCGCAGTGGGCGGATCACCAATGGAATGCAGAGTGGCGGACAACCCCACAAGACTCCGCATTTTCATCCCCGACACTGGCACCCAACCCTTCGGAATGACACTCGCAAGAAGAGCCTGGGTCCGGCTTAACCGCCTCCTCACCGGTGTCGGATGTTTCCGCTCCTGCTTGTACAAATGGGGTATGTGGTCTTATCTGCGTCCTGTGAGCAGGGTTGCCAGGTTGGCCCTTTTGGGGCCAAATTTCAGAAATTTGGTCCCAAATAACACTTGCTGACCCAAAATTTTCATTTGGCCCTTTGGCTCATTTTTGACCCTTTTCGAGGATAGAGTTCCCCCTTACAAGAATTAAATCTGACCAATGTGGCTCCTGTCTGAGAAACCATATTTTTTCACTTTTTTGACAACTGCAATTGACTGCAGATTTTCACCTAATTCTTATAGTTTGAAGGTTTTTGATTACAAAATTTTGCTAGGATCCTTAGAGTTTCTGAGTTCATGTGAAAGTAAGTTCATCAGTATACCTGTTTACTTGCTGCAATTGTAAAGGTAGCAGTGTCAGTGAGAACAGTGGCGTACGCAGAAAATTTTCATTGGGGGGGGTTTGGTTCAGGGTCATATGGTGGTCATTTGTATTTGGTGTTCGCTGTTTGTGACGTCATAATTTGACGTCATTTCCATGTTTCCAAACCAACGTTTTGGCGAAGTTTCTTGACATAATAATGCATATTTTTCTACATCCACTCGCCTTATTTCATGTGGCATTGCACTGAATATAAACTATCAGCGGTCCAAGATAGGCTATAGGAGGAAAATAAACTCAACGCTACGACACAGCAGTTCATAACTGCAAAAATA
>JGI24158J21664_10002371_pt1 | contig 22717 bp, 11 predicted proteins | sample Ectturendosymbi3_FD_21664 | JGI IMG/M metagenome (IMG submission 21664)
TTTATTTTGAACAAATGAAAAATTCCCGCGGGTAAGTTATTGGTACTGAAAACTTGCAAAAGGGAAGTGAATGGTTGTTGCAACTGTTATAGCTGGTTTGTGTTTGCGCAAAATGATGCATAGTGCGTTGGCGATATGTTTCATAAGTTTTCATCGATCCTAGATCTGTGGCATTGCATTCAGTTTTTGAAAAGATGGTTCAACACAGCGAGCCGGTGTCGTAGAGGTGCAGTTAGTTGTCGACGTGCGTAGTTGTCAATGTCATTTGACGCTGAAACATTCCCAGTTTTTGAAAAATAGTTTAGAATGCGATAGTCCAATTTGTTTAAAACTTGCCATACATTTTCACCAAGCATATCCGGTTGGGGTGAAGCTGGCATATTTGTCTGACACGTTTGGGCGTGCCTTTTGGCAACACAATCGGTGACAGGTCGGTGCACAGGTGGTATATTTGTTTGTCGGATTAAAAGTTGCCATACATTTCCACCATCCACTTGGGGTACAGGTGGCGTATTAGGTTAAAGCCTGTCACACCTTTTCACCATGCTAGGGTTAGCATGAAAAAAATTAAGGTTAGCATGAAGAAAATTAAAAATCAAATATCGAAATAATGAAAATATTGCCATAACACAAAAAAATATGAAAAATCGCAAAATATAGGTCGGGAGGTGAGGGTGGGGGAAAGCCCCACGAAAACGCATACCCCAGGGGAAACCCCAGATCCACTGGCTTATCTTCAATCATCCGCATTTTCTTGCGGCTGACCGCCTTCATTTACTACTGTTCTATTAGGTGCGGGAACCCATTTTGAAAAAATAGCTTAAAACAGATTTAAAACTGGCTATGGTTTAGAAGCTCTGGCTTGCAGTCTTTATTGCGACTTGCGCACTTGGTCCAACTGTTCGGTTGGACCTCCTCCAATTACACGTGCATAGTGTTATTCCTTGTCTTTAGCGGTTACCAACAGAACCATCGCCAGAAGGCCCTTGATTGGGGGACTTTACGTTTGTGCAGGGTGGATTGACATTCTAAAATTTGACAAAAAATCCACTGATTTATATTGTTTCACCTTTCACATTGGGGGACTTGGAGCTTTGTTTGGGGGAAGATAAGCCCACCAACCCCCGTGGCGACGGGACTGGTTACCATCAGACCTCTATTTCGAAAACTGTATTACCAAACCATGTCAGGTGGAACATAGGCCTGTTGGATTCTCAGCAGTGATAACAACGTCTTGCGTTCGACGGTAATTGCGTTGTATGGGCGTCCGCAGAACTTTTCCTGGGGGCGGCAAAGTCGACATTTTGCTTATCGTTTTCAGATTACTGACGACGCAGTGCAAACCGACGTTCACACAACGTTCTACTCTTTCTGCATTGCAAAGAAAATTCCCATGAAAGCACGCTCTCCATTCGCATCCTTCTTGAAATCGTATTCAGATGGAGGTGCATACCAGTTTGCCAAAAGTTTGTACTTTCTGTCACAGCGTTTGCTGAATTGGCGTATAATTCAATATAATTCAAATTATTGTGAACTGCAGAATACTAAGTCTGAATTTGACTTGAACTATCCACAAATATGTTTATGGATCTTTCATTAGTCTGTGCTGGTTCAGCCTCCATTCTCAATCTTTAGTCTAAAGTGTTTTCCACACTTCGCCTATCAGAAATGCTTTATCTTATCATAGACTGCCCAATATCCATTTTATCAAGCACTTTCTACAAATAAGACATAATTTAAGAATAATTAACGACCAGAACAACACTAGCGGTGAAAAACAAGAACGTAATACACTCTCGCAAGTCGCAACACTGTTTCAAGCAATGAGAAGTGGACCAGACCCGCAGCCAGGTTTTAAGGTTTTGGAAGGCAAAAAAACATTTTTAAGGAAGCAAGATTTTTGTTTATATTATACGTTTAAAACAAATTTTTCGAGGAACAACAAACTTTGAGGGGCACAATAAAGTTTGAGAGGAACTGACCCCGAATGCCCCCTGGTGGTTACGGGCCTCAGTAGCATAGGTGTAGCCAAGGGGAGTCAAAGGGGTCATGCCGCCCAAATTTTTAGAACATACTGTATAGTCATTTTGTGCTTTGAGAGGCGTTTTTCCAAACAAGACAGTGCAATTCGCTTAGAATTAAAAATTTTGTCCCCCCAAATTTTTTGACTCCCCAAATTTTTGAGCAGGTTATTATGCCACTTCTCAGTAGACCTGTATGTTGATAAGACTAGCGCACAACTTACTAGAGTTAGAACACACGTTGGATTTTANAAAATTAGCCGATGAATTATTTATGAAAACTCGAGACAACATATACAGCTTTGCAAAGTTTTTTTAAGGTATAAAAATTTCACGGATTTGGAGCTCTACACACAGTGGCGTGACAAGATGGAGCCCTGGTGGCCGCGGGCCCCGGGCGGCACTTTTTGGGGGGCGGCACTTCGCTGATTAAAAATTAATTTTGAAAGGAGTTTAATATTTCCAGATTTTCGTTGTTATTTTAAAATACTTTTTTTAAGTTTTAAAGTTCCAACTCTTTTCAAATTTTGTGTTTTGAAGCCCTAGACTGGTAGGCTAGCCTAAAAAACACGGCATGTGGCTGTGGAGTGAGCAAATTGATGAAATGTTTNCTCAAAATCTGGGTCAAATCCAATGTGCTGAAGTTCCCTGTGTAGTTTTTTGTCTTGAAATGAGGACTTTCAAACACATTTACTTGGGGGGCAATTGTGCCCCAGTCCCTTCAACTTCCTCGACAGACAAAGCCATTTCCGCCATTGCAGTCAAAATTCCTTTGAACAAAGGAAAGAGATGGCATTCGACGGCAGACTAGCAAACGTTAGAGCTCTTGTTGTTCGCGGCTTGTATTGCCCCTCCGCTCAAAATCTGACGAAAAAGGTTTTGAATTATATCACGGTAAATAGTAAATGCTAGTTAAATCTTTTATCTCGTATCATTGGTTCCTCAGTAACGCCCCCACTGCACATTATATCATCACCTGACACCTAGGCAATGGCGACGAAGATTTCGCTGAGGCGGCGATAGTTCAGAGGAAGAGTTCCCCCTCGCAATTGGAAGGTTGTGTGTCCGATTCACCGACACTGAGTGAATCGCCGTAGCGCTCCCAGGGCAAGATCGTTCGCTTCAACTAACCCGGTAAGAAGCATATTTCAGGCGTTGGCCTGCCGCTAATTGCCGTCGCCAATATTATGAAAAGAAACATTTCTAGGCACATCTCATGCTACTTTTTAACGTTCAGTGGGATATTTTCAATAAGCGCCATAAGCTGTAGCCTGGTCATTAGGTGGGCTTATCAACATTAAGTTTTGGCGGTTGAAGTGAAAAACTCTGCAGGTGGAACGTTGGTCAATTTCAGTACAACTGCCGTTTTTCTGCATGACGTGATGGTGTCGGAAAATGACGTTCTTGCAGCGGGATAGTGCTGTTGGTGTGTTTAAGTCGGTAACTTTGATCTCATATTGCCGGTTTGAACTAGAGTGAATCAAAGCCAGCCGATAGGCAGCGTGCGTGAGTTTTGTAAAAGTCTCCTTTGTTCAACGGTATACTTGACATTTGCAGTCATAGAAAAATTCATTTCAACAAGAAAAGCTTAGAAAAGATTGCTTGGATATGATTATGGTTTAGGCTTGTACAACTTGGCAATGGCTGTTCTGAATAAAGTTGTTCAACACAATTACAGTCGAGCGTAAGACGTAGTAATCGCTACTGAGCACCCAAAACGCCTATGTTTCACCTGACATGGTTTGGTAATACAGTTTTCGAAATAGACGTCTGATGGTAACCAATCCAGTCGCCACGGGGCTTTGGTGGGCTTAGCAAACCCCAAGACAAAGCTCCAAGCTTCCCAATGTGAAATGTGAAACAATATAAATCAGTGAACTTTTTGTCAAAATTTAGAATGTCAACCCCCTTACACAGACGTAAAGTCTCCCAATGGCGATAGTTCTGTTGGCAACGAACAAAGATAGTGAATAACACTATGCACATTAGAAGAGGTCCAACCCATTACCCAACATCTAGACCAAGTCCGCAAATCACGATAATGACTGCAAGCCAGAGCTTCTCAACCAGAGCCGGTTTTAAACCTGTTTGAGATATTTTTTCAAAATGAATCGCCGCACCTATAGAGGAAACCGCACGAGTGCCGACAGAGTTAACGTTCGAAGCTTTTTATATTGTATATTCTAATAGGATGAAACCACTACTGAAACGTAAAGTGAACAATGATACGTTTTTTACATCACTGAGATCATATTATCAGATTTATTATATAGCCTGCTATATGCGGTATATATACTCTACTTTAGTTAAAGACGGGGATACGACGCGAAATTTTAACAAAAATGAATGTTTACATCTGTAAAGTAGGTGTGCTGGAATCACATCCCCCAATTTTTTCGTTTGAACCCTGGAATGAGTAAACCATTAAAAAGGGCATGCGGTGGGCTTACCAGAGATTAAAAGCCAAAAGGGAAGATCATTTGACGAAACACGTCGGGTTTGTTTATGCATATGCAAAGAAAGCAAAAAATAGAAAAATTAATGATGAGAAAGGTGGCAACAAGAAGAAAGAGCAAGACTTGTAATCGACATGAAAAACAAGACTCATTTCAGTTTGTGAGTGTTTGATTCTGATTTTCAAGATGAGTTATTAACCCTTAGATCTTTGAATAAGCGCGAAACATGATTTTCTCTCATTTGAAATTTTTGTAAGCAAATTAGAGAGGTGGAAAGGGTGGCACTTTTATGGTCGGCCCTGGGCGGCACTGAGCCTCGCTACGCCACTGCCTACACATAACACCAATGCTTCGGAGAACTAAAAAATAATTGTGTGCTGAGACGCTAACGTTGTCTAAGCGACTCTGCAACCTTCAGTTAACATGTTTAATCACAAATTTTTGCCACTCCCGCATCTGTGAAAATGGCTGGAAGCTTTTCTTTTAAGGTTTAGGCAGTGATTCCCAACCTTTCTAGGCTTGCGGCACTCTACAGCATCTAGTGGCGAACCATAACAATTTGGTTTGATGTTTGGCGACATTTTGAAAATATTTTTTCAATGATAAATTGAAAATCGTCTTAACTCACGGCACCCCTGGGCATTGTAAATAGCACCCTAGGGTGCCGCGGCATGGGTTAAGGTTTCATTAACATTGCTAAGCCAATTGTGATGTGTCACAGTAACAAGCAAACAAACGCCGTTCACCTCCAAACGAAGTGGGTAACGACGCTCCGTCGCTTTCCCTCAACTACGCCACTGGTTATTGCTTAAATGTGTTTAACTTTACCTACGGAGCAATCTGGTATCATTGTCATATCATCTCAATTGGGAAAACTTTTGCTATTATTTTTCTGCTGCATATTTGGAAACAATCGTTTCCTCCCAACCCCAAATTTTGAAGTCGAGGGATGACTTACACTTGTTTCATGATTTTTGAAAATGATGCAAATTTTTTAGGCCAACCCATAATAGTTTGAGATTTAATATGACTATACTTGGATGCATCTTTTCCACACTTCGTCTTGTGCAGAAGATTTTTGCTTTCGTTGAATGTAGTGAAATGAAATCTCTATAATTTTGCAGTCTTCAACTCTTGTCTCTTTAAATACATACTGTATGTATTTCTTCATACCGCGTACCAGATAATTTATGTGTTATATCCTAAAGGTCACAGGCCGGCTGTCGTAACTAATGTAACCAGGACAGAACCGTCGCCAGAAAGTTTTCAATAGAGGGGCTTTGGGTTTGTGCGGGGGTCTTGACATTCTAAAATTTGACAAAAACTCAACTGATTTATAGTGTTTCGTTTTTCAATTTGGGGGGATTGGAGCTTTGTTTGTGGGAGGTTAGCCCCCAAAAGCCTTCCCGTGGCGACGGGACTGAACCAGGGCCGGCCGGAGATAACGTACAGTTCTGCCCCCTAGGCAAGTTTCAGTATTTACGCCGCGTTACGCATCACAATGAAACATTCGGGATATGGAAACCAAGAAGAAAGCGAATTCTTTTGTCCCTGAAAGCTGCGCTATGGGCGGCCGCCTAGTTGAAGGGCACAGCCTGAGTGCAACGCCACAAACAAAAGAAGCAGATGTTTTTCAAAATATAATACTAGCTGTGGGAATTAAAATAGCTGAGAATTTCAGTTGAAAAAATTTTAAAAAGCGAAAACAAAACAATCATAACTTAGGTAGCACACAGAGACGCCGGAGCGGTAGTAGGGCAGTGAAAAGAGTTGACGACAATGGAATCTTATGAACAAAAAGAATCATTAGCAATTAGGTTGTTTCTGTACATCAACAACGTTAACCTAAAAAATAATAAGGTAAAAAACCTTAATTTTCTGGGTGCGCGAAAAGCTACAAAAAGTTTGTTTCAAGCCGCAAGTAGATCTTGACAAGCCATGAAATTACAGTAACTATGATCCTGTTGTGAAGAGGCACCTCTGGCCCCGTTGCCCCTCTTTAGAATGGGCATTGGGGGCAATGCCCCGGCCATGTTGCCGCTCTCCGGTGTCCCTGGTAGCACACCAAACAAGGTGGGATAAGATCATTATAGCTGCCTGTGGCAAGTTTATTTAGCTTTTAGAAACAAAGTACAAACTGCAAGCAATAGGAAGTCGGTAAACAATTCTGTGAAATACCGTCCGCACGCAGATGCAGCGAGTAACGAATGAACACCTCAGCGCATTGCAGTAAGCTTACTATAGTAATCCCCTGAAGCAAGTCACTTCCTCGTGATATAGAATGGCATTCGGTGCAGCGCAAAAACAATCATGACAATCAGTCGTTAGGCATAGCGCAATTACGACACTGCCAATTAAGGCGTGGGAGAGATCAGTGGCGTAACCAGCCCAAAATTTTATGGGGGTTCCAAATGTTTGATTTTAGGCGAGCAACAGTATTTTGTTTGTGATATCGCCTCTCAACGCACGAAATGACTAGATATGCTAAAATTTAGGGGGCATGTTTCCCTGGACCCTCACTGGGGAACAATGTCCCGGGGCCCGAAAAGTCCCAATGTCGCAAATACTTTCTTCAATACAGTAGCCAACATTTACTCTCAAAAAACGTTGGGTTCGAATATGTGGGCGCCATCCTCAGTGCGTCCCTGGTTGCAATAGCCTCATCAGATTTCAAGTGTTTTTGTCAAACTGACGTTAAAAGTGAATCATATAAGAAAAGTTTTATCGATACCAATGCTATTTCATGTACAGTATTCCTGCAAATATTGAATTGAGCTCATTCTCTATCAAATGGGTGACGGTCTCTTTTTGCGCAAAACGCTGACAGCTTCCCTGTTCTGCTGTTCGCAAGTCACAAACGCATACCTTGAAGCAAACTAGAGAACAATGCCCTTCATTGCCAGTCGTTTAAAACATTGTGTACAGTGCTCTTTTCCACCGGCACTTCGTGTTGCCTGACCCTAAAATCAGCAACTGCGACTATAGAAGCTTACCTTTTGAAGCTATTGAGATTTGTTCAGGTACTTGCATTGAGTTGGTTATGCTAGTCATGTTGTGATCACGTGCACATGTACCATCCTAAACTCGTTGGAATCTTCACAAGGTTTGCTGACCGCTGCAGAGATATAGACCTGACCACGATGAAACAAAACTTTTCAGCTTGTGACTGCAGGACATCACGCGCTTACTGTGACTTTGTGAGCGGGCCCCTGTATTTACCAATTTATTACCGTGCGTCATTAAGAATACAGTCCTCGTCCAGCAATGTAAAACATATCTATTCAATTTTTGTCACTGTACGAACATTGCAACTTAAACTGACATCTGACGACTTAAATCGCAATGATAGAACCACAGCGATTCTATACAAACTGCCAATACTTGTTTAATGCCAAAAACATACCATTGCTAAGAAAAAAAATAAACTTCAGCACGATAAGAATGTGGGGCTTTAATGCATGGTGCAAATAAATAAAGAACGCAAATTCATAATTGTAGCAAGTAAAATTGCGATTGCTGTACGTAAGTGATGCGATAAAATAATTGACGGGTCACACAGTGAAGAGCAAAGTCATGCTGAAGCAAGGGCGTCATTTTGTGACTTGATCGCCTTCAAAACCTTTTCGCGCGAATGGTCACCAACACACCGTGAGGAAAACGATTTTTTCTTGTAGTACCAGAACATTGCGAGCGGATGTATCGCAGTTACTGCAGACGCAACGAGAAAGCAAATGTTGATCACTTTGTAACCCTGCACGACAGCGATGTTGAGCATAGGATACTGAACGTACGTAAGCAAGCCAAATATGGTGACCATCAGACCGAAAAGCTTGCCGAAGTGCATTGTGGGATATGCGACAGCGACGTAGTTGGCCGCGGCGGAATAAAGAAACGCTCTGAAAAATGCAAACAAAACGAAAGAGATGTATTGCAATTTCAAAAAAGGCAGCGTCACAGTAAGCGAGAAAAGTGTGGCGAGTAAGGACGTAATACCGATCGAAACTGACACGCTCAACAAGGCAGATGTGCCGGGATCATTTTCCTTCCCTTGCCTTTTCGCAAATAACTCATGAAGCCTGTCGGTGACGCAGCCGCACAGTGGAGCAATCGCAACACCAAGCAGTGTGAAAATTCCGTAAACAAACAGGTAAGTGGCAGTTGACGAACCGCCGGCTGTTGAATCAAGCCAGCTTTCCACTGTTCCCAGAAAAAAAACTTCACGCACGTGCAGAACAGATATATGTGCCACATTGCTCCAATAAAAAGTATCTTTCAAACATTCGGCAAAAGTTCTATCATCATTTTCTGCACAATGTACAGATCGAGATTCCGCTTTTTCGCTGAGTTGTTCGTTGATGATTTCATCTTGCACAGAATTTTTGCGCAAAATTTCCTGTATTCCGAAAGTGAAGTCATTGGGCAGCGGAAACGGAACGCGCCATTTCGGGGTGAGCGTAAATGTCTTGATATTCCACAATATAGCGCTAGAGCCAAGCATGCCAAATATGATGGGCAAACTAATTCCGCCGAAATACGCCAATTTTACCATGTAGAATACGATAGCCGACGAGTCATATCCGCCATTGAACAAAGAGATGAAGAGGAACCGGTGATTTTGAGCCAGATTCGCAATGTTCAAATTACACATGATGAGACAGTTGCCGGCGAAGGCAAACAGTAGCATTGCTGGATAGAGAAGCCACGAATGTTCAAGTGGGCCGAAGATCATCATCAAGCAAGCTATTGTGTACATTCCTATAGCCACAGTGCGAGTGATCCAGCTGCCCCAACGGTCGTACACAAAACCGAAGAAAAAGGTTAACGTGGAGCATGTGGCTGCGGCGAACGTGTAGACCAAGTTCAGTTGAGCCTTCGCTTCGTAACAGGAACCACCACGCGGAGCTCCGGTGGCATTGTAACTACTTGGCGTCGAATTGACGCTGTACGAAATGCTTGAGTGGTTTGACGTCACGCACAGGTAACTGAAATATCCGTAGTCCAGTAACACATCGACAATGTAGGTCCAGCCGTAGACGACACCGGCGAGTAACACGCACTCAGGAATAGACAACAATAGGCTAAGCGTCCTAATGGCACTCATTGCGCCAACAACTTTTTTTTCACCTAGACGTTTTCTGCGAACGAAAAGAAGTTTAATTCTTTAACATCCGTTTGAGTTAATGTACATATATGTAAACCTGAGAGTTACACAGACTGCAATGGTTGAACAACGCAGCATCATCGCGGACAACGTGGTGCAAGCCACTGACGAGAAGGCCTGCAACCGTGGGAAGTCCAATGGGAAGCTTCGATCCAGCAAAGTAACTAAAAAGCGAGTGAAACCGTTGGGTAAAAAGACGATGCGCGAATTTCGGAATAAGCTAACAACGGCAAAGGCACAAAATGCACAAACCTTTGATGAATTCCATTGCACAATCAGAAAAAAAGGCATTTTAATTACGCGTGTTCCACAAAATTTTCATACTGCAAGCAGCGGTTTTACATCACTCTGTACAATGAAAAATGTTGGTAAAAATGCTTCACGTTTTTGACGAACATCTTTGTTGAGCTAAGCCTCATCGTCAAGAATGCAAGTTTTACAGCACTTGGTGTAGCTAGAACGTTATGACTGGTCTGCGTCCGAAATATATGTTTAGTCGGCGGAACTACTGAAAGCAGCTAGTTACTGTATCGGAGATGTACTGCAATTCCGGGCGGAAGCTTAAACTAATTCCTGCCATGAGTAGTTGTACTTCACTTTTTTGCATTCTTTTCCCTGTCCTTCCTAAACTACCGGTACTGCTGTCAGTGCCTTAGCGAAAAAAAATTCAAAAAGCTCTGATCTAAGGCACACTAATAAATTCTGGATTTGTCCGCGGCACATCCACTTCATGAAGGCGAAAACCAACTGCAACATGGACCAAACATTTTGAAAGGTTTTTGTCAAAGCATGAACCTTTGCGGCACACAGTTTGGAAAACTCTGCTTTAGATAGCAGAACTATTCTTGCGTAGTTATGTCGAGAATCATCGGGGTAATCAAGGGGTAAGGTGATTGTTTCAGTTAAGGGAACTGAAAGCTGCAATGAGCAAAGTTTCCGAGATGTGTAAGCCATTTTGAAGTCATGATGCGCTTTAACACATTTTCATACTGTTACGTACCACTGCCAAGCACTGTTGGCCACTAAAGTATTTGATGGAGCTGATGATGACAAAAGTATTAACTGAAGCAATAAATACGGTATAGGTATTTTCCCGCATTAACATGAAGCAAAACTTATATTTTGTATTTATCCATGAAATAAATGAAATAATAAATACGGAAAAAATGTTTTTTCCGCTTTTAATATGTTACAAGACTGAAAAGTTTGAGCTCGACAGAAATAGACAAAAAGATTCTGAAGTTTCGTCTGTTTGGAACGCTGCAATAAAACCGTTTGAATTTTCGATGCGTTAACACAAATATGTTATCACGTGTGTTCTTATTTATACAGGAACATTTACAGTTTCGTCAACCACCTCGTTGTAAAGGGCAAAAAAGACAATGCCATTCACTTCGGCAACCCTGGTTGTGTCATACTCTGCAATTTGTCTGTTGGCAAAAATACTAATGTGTCTGCTGCGTACAAACAACGAAGCTTGCTCTAAAAAAGGAAAATAACCTCCTTCGCAGCAGGTGTATTTATTTCATTGAATAACAGCCTCTTTCACTCTCAACAGAACCACATCTTAAACTTATCACATTTTGCTCGTCAACTAATTCATACATTAGAGCTGCCGTAACTAGGTATTACTTCAATGCAAACCTGTATGTTTTTCAGCACTAATGCATAATAGGTTTCTAAAGAAACAGATAATAACCAACGTATTTGCTTGGTCGAATATTGCCGTCCCAAGTCTTGTACTGTCACTGGGATCTACGGTCAAGGCGCCAGAATACACATGTAATCGTAAATTTCTATCTTAATCTTAAAAATTTTTAATACGGTTTATTGCAGTGGTTCCCAATCTTTTCAGGCTTGCGGCACCCAGTGGCGAACCCATAGCAATTTGCTTAGAGGTTTGATGAAAGTTTGAAAATGTGTTTTTAATGATATATTTGAAAAACGTATTAGCTCGCGGCACCCCTGGGCATTGTAAATGGCACCAAACCACTGGTTTATTGTATGTGGGGCTCGAACATCATGAATATTTGAACAGTAATATTTTTCACGAATTAAAAACACTTTTAATGTCCTTTGGCGACCTTGTTTTGCTCTACACTTCGAGAATATACCTGAGACCACACAAACGTTTACCAGCTCAACGCCTGCAACTGACATACGTTTAGAAAAATGGGAACTCTCCTAACATTTTCAATGAGCGACTACAGAGAGAAACAAGAAAGGTAATTGATGGTGTACTACTTCCAGTGCCAAAATCGATAAAATTTCCACAAACATAGGAAACTTTCACCAAAACTACAATTTTTGCTTCAAAATATAAAACGTCAAGGGATTAACCGATTCTGCATCGGGAGTCTGAAAGCCCCTGTACCGCATTGGCGATGACAGGAACTTGCACTATATTTACCCTCATGTTCTTCTGTATTGCAAAGCCACAATAGCACTTAATCACCTTTAACAAGCACAAAATTTAGTTCAAATCCGTGTGAGTCGGGATACCCGACAGTGGGACATTTTAGGAAAGAAAGTTTCATTATTCTTTGTTTGGAGTGTCACGAGTGGTCTGCGTGCGCCCATCTCCGCTTGTTTTGCGCCGTGGGCCACACGGCTACTTTCGCAGTGAATGCTGCACTGGTGGCACTGACAGCACCGCGCGTGAAGCTTTCCCTTGCACCCATCCACGAGGTTTGGGTAGGCCGCAAGTACCGTTTTTCAAGTCGTCGGTATGACCCGACTGAGATTCGAACCAGCTTCAGTGACGCGCGTTTCATCCCATTGAACAACTTAAACGGTGCTGACTGCTGAACGATCTAACCAAATAATTGCAAACGTTAATTATGCCAATACTACAGGTTTCAAACAAACGAAACCAATGAAATGTCATGTTTTTGAAATATGCTATTGTAAACTCAGCAACAGCACCAATTTACAGGAAGCAACATCATAACTTAACTTTTCACTCCACAACTGCACTAATCGAGCTACGGGCTAAAGATTAATGACCTGCACACAGCATATGCGCAAGGCGATAGCTAACTTGAAAGAATTATGAATTATTCCTCCCTCTTTTCCAAAATAGGTTTGACTTGCCTAAATGCTCTGAAAAATTTCCAGTCGCAACATTTCGCACTTATGAGCTTTCTGCAAGACTATTGTTTCTACGCCAAGGATCCTCTCAGAAAAATATAAGGGACAACTCTTGGTTTTTCGCGGAAGTGAACGAACGGCATTTGAGAATGATTAAGCCGGAACAAAGCAGGCTTTTATAAAGTAAAGCAGTGCCGTTTAATAATACATGTGATAATTAGTCATCACATATGATCAAAACCTTCTCATTGAAAAAAACTTACCGTCTTTATTACGTTGATCATTATCTGTCTGCAGTGTACAGCAGAACAGATTCCAGACTCCTCATTTACATGTGTCAGAGACCAGCTTCAACTTGACTGCCAAACACGTCATGAAAATGATGACATTATTTTCTCCCAAGTTCAGACGGACCAAAGATGGCGAGTACAGCGAGGTAACGCGATCATTCCGTTAGACAACGGCGAGATTCATGAATCGCGGCTGATTCTAATCCAGCTGTCTACTCAGCAGGCTAACTCTTGACTTTTCGTGAACATGACTGCCTTCTAATTACGTAACAAAGTTCGAATTATTGAATCACAGTAAGATAGTTGCAACGAAGGATGCTCGTCAAAAAGTTTGCTTTGAAAAGGTTTATTTTGCTAAGAAAGAGTCAGTACGCAGGATCATTGCTACACAAAGAAAAAACATCGCTCTACATGTCAGTAATGATCTTGGTAGGTGTTCACAAATGACCATTATCTAAATGAGTTTAACACAAAGTGGTACCGACGTTTTTCACTTCCAAAACTTTGCTTACTGCTTTCGCCAGTGGGGAGCTGCATGGCGATGAGCGTTAGAATGGGAAAGAAATTTCTGAATGAACTACTCTTGCAAATATTGGCGAGGTTGGTGAAGGCTCACCAAGAAAAGACACGCGACCAATCTAGCCGATGCTTTCAAAGGACGTCGCCACGGTCAGGCTTTAAAACTGCGCAAAAAACGGTTGAAACACAACTTGCTTTACCCATCACTACCGGTGCCCGTGTGTTTAATGCATTGCAGTATTAAATCCGCATTTTACTAGAAAAAACCTGGTGGATGACAATGATTACTACTGTTTAATACCAGAAAAAATGTTTAAAACCCATCGCAGCACACAACGATAAAAACTTAACATTTGCAAAGTTCAGTAGGAGTGCGATTATCAATCCTTTCTCCCATTGTCAATAACACAAATCCAGCGAATAGGGCAAACTGTAATGGAACAACTTTTGAGGAGAAACTGAATTTATATTTACTGTGAAGTAAAAGTTCCAGGTTTTCTGTAAGCTTTCGAGGAATCAGCCGACTGCGCTCTGCTTTGATCTTTTCGTGATGATTCAAGCTTGCACATACCTATAATTGCAGTAGGCTAACTACTCTCCACAAGATAAATAAGGAATCAGTCAGCAAATTTTATCGATTTTACACATAAATAGAAAATCGATTTTACGCATCCTCAGTCCTAAAACTTATTCAAATAGAATCTATAGAATAGTTCTATTTTTCGCGACCATGGCTGGGAACGAGTGACAAAAATAGGTCGTCAACTTAGTTTCATCACTTCAGCCGCCTTCCATGCGTTTAAGCCTGTTGTTTCCACGGTAAGTGCGGTCATTGCCATAAACCTTTACGAGGTATTTTTTAAGCCGTAGGAAGAAATTTTCTCTCCACTGCGCGGTCTTTTTTTAAGAAAACTTTTCGGATTATCGCTTTTGCGGGTCACGGTTTGCCCCATGTGGGCAGTGGGTTCGTTCTTTGAAGGATACTTTTACCACGAGAAGTTCTGAGCATGACGACTATAACTGCAACCGGTGATGCGGCTGCATGTCAGGAGTTCAGCAGTTTGGGAGCAACTGGAATACCCTTCACCGATCATCACTCAGGGCATGGGCGTTGGAAGGATTTTTTCCAGGGATGGGCCATTAGGGTATTTTTCTAAAATTTTTCTAGGGGGGGCTAAAAGTGGTGAAATTTGTTTTTTCCTACTCAAAACCAAAAAAACAACCTTTTTATGCTGAAAATTTCAAAATCCAAAGGGGGGCTAATGCCCCCTCTGCCCCCTTCCTTCCGACCCCATGACTCAGGGTCCACCCAGGCCGGGAATGGTGACGCAGGACAGGGCTCCAGCTCTGGACAAAATCTCTTTCGAAGACAGACATAGCTATTCGGCTAAGCAAGGCAATCAGTCCAGGTATGGGAAACCGATAGATATAAGTGGAAAATATTTGTTCACTCTTGCACGCCTAGAGACCCTGCCGCAGACACTGGCCCCAACGCATTGGCCACACCGTTTCGCGGGACCTCTAGGGCAGTTGTACTCAACCACGGGGCCGCAAAGCGTTTTCTAGGGATCGGCAGAAATCTGGTACACCGTGCAGCATTTTTGTTGCGCTGCGGCGTATATCATTATTCATCCCGGTGTTAAGCGAAATTTCTGACATCACGCCATGCGCGCATGCACAGAGTAGTGTTCTACATATCAAATACGCTGAGAAAACATGATTATTAGGTCTTTGGCAGACCCTTAGCCGCGGGGGGCATTCGGGGGCAATTCCCCCCCAATTTTTTTGGGCCCCTCCAAATTTTGTTGTGCCCAGAAAATTATTTATTAAACATATAATGACAACAAAAATCTTGCCCCTCTAAATATGTTTTGTGCCCCTCCAAACCTTAAAATCTGGCTACGGGCCTGGGCTTAGGGTTTGGTGTTTAGGCAAGTGTGTGGGGTTAGAGTTTGGGTTAGAAAAAGAAAAATAATTGAGGTCATTGAGGTGTAAGACTAAGTCCAATATTTTTCAGTGGTTGTACTTATTCCTGTACTGTAGCTTGTTGTGGGTATCTGACATCTAACCAAAAAGTTTTAATTAACACAAAACACATCAAAAAAGTAATCGCCAAACTTTATTCCTTTATTCTGAGAAGCAAAATAACTGACAAACAATGATAAGTCAGAAATTTCGCTTGACAACGGCATTTTATCCAACGCAATGTTTTGGCGTGAACTGAAACAATCTACCCGTGCCATTATTGTTATGCCATAATTTGCTAGGGGATTTTTATACTATAGTTAAAAAACTACAGTTTCAAATTGCTCATCGACAGGGTGTTTTTTAAGGTTTGGCTTTGGTCACTACCAAGATATTTTTTGAGACCCGAACTGTTTTCTTTAAATACCGAGGTTGTCGTAAAACAAGGTTTTAGTGCAGCGTTTCTTAACCTTTTTCTACCTCAGCACCCCTTTTTGTCACGCCTGAGCAGTCCAGCACCCCCTACCATTGGCAAACACCTGGTTACTATAAGGATAAACTGAAGAAAATTGCAGTACATCTTGATCATATGCACATATGTGACCTTCCCCAGCACCCCATGAAATTGATTTCAGCATCCCCCGGGGGTGCTAGCACCCCAGGTTAAGAAACCCTGTTTTAGTGTATTGTGGTTGTGGTCGTAAAGACGCAAAACAAGCTTCTACTGCATTTTGAAAGACTGTTGAAGAATTCGAAGAGGCCATTTCTGCCCTCAAAACATATTAACAGTGTACATGGATCTAACCTAGCAACTGGCAGCATATGTTGCTTTCAATCCCCTTGTTTGGGTATTGGAACGCGCAGGGCCGGTTTTAAGCCGATTTGACCGATTTCTTCTAATCGGGCCCCGCGCCAAAGGGGGCCCCGCGTTCCGTCTACTTACCAAAGCAAACTTCACTTTCTATCGAAGCTGCTTGTGTATAGTGCCGGCGCGGGGCTCGGTGTTTTTGAAGTTGCTCTGAGAGACCAAAGCTGTTCTCACATTTTTCCAACGGTCTCTCAAAATGCAGAATAAACTTGCTTTACTACCACCACCAAAGTACAGCAAAACCTTCCTTTGCAATCATCTCGGTATTCAGATTAACAGTTGCGGTCTCTCAAAATGTCTTTGCAGTCAGCAAGGTCAAACCTTTAAGAAAACTCTGGAGGGGTCCACAGTATTTTGTAAACGTGGGATCTGTTGCCAGCGAAAATGCAAGTGGATTGCGCGGTTTTGAAGTTCAACGGCGTTATCAAAATTCTATAGCAAGAATGGTCGTTGTCTTCAGTAGTGTGTAGCCAAGTTTTTTCACTAGCACCTCGATCATTAAGGCAGAAAGGGCTTAAATTTTGAAGCTGTTTTCTGTTTCATTAATAAAAGCGTTTCGTATTTTGCAGGTCAGGTTTCAATCGTTGATGCAAAATACGTTTCGATGGTTGCTGAATGTTGATATTTCAATAGTTACCACTACTTGTCTTCAGAAGGAAAAGTTTAGTTCGTAATTGCAAATGTGTGCTGCTTAGTGTTTCAATAGCGTTGTTCATTTTCCCTCTCGTAAAGATTTGATGAGGCAACCTATCATCAGAAGCAACCATCTGAGGTTATTGGTGAAAAGTTTTAAATATACCTAGTTTTAAAAATGAATAATTATTTCAGGTGCACAGAAAATAGCGGTTCGTTAAAAAGTAACAGAAAATTACTAACAGTTAAGCCATTTGCAAGTAACTGAAGTGACAATATGGTTCAAGTGAAGTTAGTCTCGTGATGTTCTTGTGGTGAAAATTGCATCATGAAATACCGCCAAAACAAGTTTTTTTTGTTTTTTCATTGATCGCATGTAATGCGACGGATTTGTTTCACGACAATTGGCGGCAGGCCGAAGCCTGAATAATGCGTTTTGCCGGGGCGTTCGAGGTGAACGCCCTTGCCCAAGGATCGCTACGGCGATTCACTCAATGGCCGTGGATCGATCGCGCAATCTTCCAATTGGGAGGCGGACACTACCACTGATGTCACAGGTTGGCGTAATTTCTGCGATATAGCCTAATAACTTGAAATTTGCAAAAAGTCTGAAAAGTGGAATAACTTTCGTAGAAGTTTGCGGCCACTACACTACTTGCTTGTTTTGAAAAATTAAAAAGTAGTTTTAAACTTGTTGGGAGATCTACAATCATTTCATATATTTCATTAGTGTTAATAGAGAAAAGAATTTTTACCTTCTGCAGGATATTCAAAACCTGCTCTAATAATATCTGTACTCCTTAATCGGTACTCTATTACGTGGTTTTCACTGTAACTATTTTCCACGTGTGAAGTATATAGTGATAGGTAGGTGTTTAAAAAGTCGAATTTGGCTATTCATTTAAGAATATATTTTGTCTGCAACTAAGCTAAATATTATGAGTCAAAAACCAAGAGACATAGGCCGAAAATATTAAGTGGCAGCCAAAAGAGGCGTTAAGCTAAGGCAAAAATAGACCGAAGCAGAAGAAAAGAAAGGTGCTTTGGACAAGTATGTAAACCACTGAGGGTATACCATCAATGCCACACCACATTCAAGATGGCAACAACGTAGGCAGCCAGCCTGGTCATGTTACACCAGATAGTCAAAGTGGAAGTTTATGTACCGGAAGTGATACAAGTTGTTTCGAAAGTGTCGATTCTGACAAAAAAAGGAACCTCGTCGGATGTGTATCTGATGACGCATGCGACCAAGAACACTCAAAATGTGGATGAACAAATAATCCTGCTACTTAGCCAGGTGTCATGAATCCGAATGTTAGTGGCTACCCTGCACAGCACTTAATACCACTCTTCTCTGTACGTACTACACTCGTGCCTCCTTTCTGGTCAGGGTGGTACCTGGTCAGAGAGAAAGTATTAAACGAGGCCTGTAATTCTTTGATTTATTGCGTTTTATGGCGCTGTCCATGGAATGCTCTGCTGGAGAGGTCTTGGCGTCACCTTTTCGGGCCTCGCCTTTGTAACATCACTGATTTCTATCATTAGCCTACGCCTTGGTGCACCCCCTCAAAAATTTCTACACACCACTGAGTGGGGCCCCGCAAAAGTGTTTCAAATCGGGCCCCGCACTTTCTAACGCCGGCCCTGGGAACGCGTTCCCATACCTTTTCCATATTAACCTGACTTGAAGATGTTTCTTTTTACTTAAATTTTCTGTGTAGCTCCAGACGTCGCATAAATGAACAAATGACAAGCTACCTCTTCCGTAGCACCTCATAATTGTGAAAATACTGAAAATGTTTATTTTTTGGTTGCGTTCCCACCCTTCTTTTTTCGCGTTCCCACACTGTTTTTACTTGAAATGGCTAGTTTTTTGGGTGCTACCCCACACTTCTTTAGCACTACACCCCTGATGACTACCAAACAATGGCCTTCCTACTGAAGCGTACAGCGTGGCTGAAAGGAGGGTTTTCTGGGGGCAAGACGGCAAACTCATTGATATTAGCTTACTTGCGGCAAATGGAGCTGCTCGTTGCTTTTTCAAGGGGCTCTTCATGCTGGCTTTCCTAAACGATGTGGTTTCACAAAAAGGAAACGGAAAATCTATTAGTCAGGACTCTCGAGGGAAGTGAATGACATTGATAATCTTTCCAAATGTGGAATAAGACCGCAAAGAGAATATCTCAGCATTCAGGAACACGCAGGCCTCCCTCTGTGATACAAAATTGTTGAATAACGGCCTGGGTTTCTGCTTTTTTTGTGCCAAGCTGCATATTACCAACATCAGAGCCGAGTTTGAACGGGTTTACGTTGAACTAAAGCGATTTTTTGTCACGGACTAGCTGGATTTACCATAGCATTTCATGTCTTCGTAGGGCTGCTGAGTTTTCACGTTTTTTTCTCGAGCGTGAGAGGCATACATATGAGCTATGTCGGCAAGCTAAAGAAGTGCGTTGCACGTATTGCGCATTGGCGCTGATATCGTGGTAAGAAAACTTGATAAGGGCAAAGTTGTTTTCGTTTCAAACCGCGTTGGCTATACAACGCCACGACGCACGCTATACTATGCGACACTACTAAATTCCAGCCCAGTAGTACTGCTGACAACGTCGTTAATGTTATTACATTTCGGAATTGCCTGCGGTACCTTGAGGGCAAAAAGGCAATGTTGAGTAAATGTACGGGTAGACTTACTTACCCCAACGGCTGCCTCCCTATCTTCCAAAATACACAAGTCTGATAACGGCTAGGCGACCATCGGCGTTGGAATGGGGGGAAAGATTATGCACTTTGATATTTTCCTTTTTACGTTTTAGCAGAAAAGTGTTTCTCTTAGTTTCAAGTTGGCAAATTGAAATTTCACCACAGTCGCCCCCGTGGAAGAAATCCTTCCAACGCCCATTTGTTCGACCGATTTTGTTCGTTACATGCAGCTTCAGATACGACAGCGCGAGGTTGGCTGGCTGATTCAAGCTGTGTCAGGCTCATTCGATTTACCATCAACATAATTATCGACTGTTTTCTGCAGGCGCAACGATTAGGCTTGAACAGCAGAAGCCCGAAGAAGCCACTGAAATGGGTCGACTACGTTCCCGCTTGACGGTTCTTTTTAACAACCAGTGGATGGCATTGCCGTAGGCTCTTCAAGAACACCGCTCAAGACGGATATATGCATGAACTTCGTCATTCCCAAGGCCTTTGTCGATATAATAATGTTGACCAGACCTGCTCTCCAGCTGCGTGGACGACCTGCTCTTGTAGTTTCCTGACGAGATCCTACCACAAAGTGATTTATTAACATCGTTTCTGTTCACATCATCACCAATAGTGTTTTTTAGTAAAGAGTTGGAAATACAATATTGTCTCCGTGTTCCTAATGCTCTTAGTGGGCAAATGCATGTGGAAATGCGCTAACCATTAGCTACCGGCTACATTTAACAGTTATTTTAAACTTAAAACAACACGAGACAAACTAAAACTCGGCAATGTGTCTTAAGAAAAGGACGTTCAAGCTCAGGTGCGAAAATGTTAAAGCACAGTGCAATACAACCTGGTTACAAATTCTTTAATAAATAAAAAATATACCGTGTTTGACATTTCTACCAGGGCTGTGAAGCCGGAACTCAAAGTTCAGGCTCCGGCTCCAGGCATCTAAATTTTTTGGCACCGGCTCCAACATCTCGAAGTATTGAGCTCCGGCTCCAGAACGATTTGGTCCATTGAAAACCAAAAACCATCGTAATAGTCGTAAAACACGCTTTCCCCACAAAATGCCTGTGGAACAGGAATCGAAGCAATGCGGTATATTATTTTTTCATTATTGTCAAAATGTCATTGCGGCCGGATAAACTAGCTTCGCGGGCCGGATTTGGTCCGCGGCATGTAGTTTGGAGCCCCTGTTTTACGCTATAAGTAGTTTCGCCCTAGTGAGGTCTGCAGCTGAAATGGTCCCTCGTCCTTCACAGTCGCCAACTCGACTACGCATTTTATAAATCGGTCCACGTGGAAGTCATTGCAGCACTATATTGTAACAACTGTGATGGCGCCATCCATGAATGTGACCTTTACTAGTTCCACAGGAATATGTGCAGCAGAGATGCCCTATATTCCTGTAACATCACTAAATGGGACAGGAGAAAAAGCGTCGTAATAGGCGAACTGTCGTTATAGCCGACCTGCAATAAATTGTTCCTGAAATGGATTTTTTGTTCAATGCCAAAGCCCGGCAAGGTTGAAAGTATTCTTTCATTCGAATTGCCGCTTACTGTATCGTGTTTTCGCACACACTCTGGCAAGAAAAAGAGAGAATTTAATTTCTTTTTATTTCTCGAAACTGTAGTCAATGTCTTTGTTCGAATATTGAAATCTTTTGCAAGTTTTGCCACATTCAACCACTTTTGCTATTGAGCGAAACAACGACGTCATTCTTTTTCCAAAATAGGACAGTGATTTTTTGTTCAACAATTTACGCACTCCTCAACCATGATTATCGATCAAACTGACTAAAGTCGCAACAATCCCAAATACTGTAAAGTAAAATTTATGTAGCGATTCGCCTCCATTGTTGATGATTGCGCAATCCTTGTTGCCATTCTCACGTCAAAGCTGTTACAGCTCAACGACTGACCGCCTAACGTCACTGCCTTCCTACTCGGTAAGAAAGATTGGTGTGGTGGCTGCACATAGCCGAGCTTACACTTCATTCTGCCGGGACCGACGAAACACCGTCGTTATAGCCGAAGTCATTATAGGGGAATTTTACTGTAATGGCGTTAGTGCTACCAAGCGTATGCTTTTCTACTACATCGTGTTCTTTCACGTAATTGTGTGTTCCTTATCAGGGACGCCGGAGCAGCGGTAGGGCAGGCTCAGGGGGACAGTGACAGGCTCAGGGGGACAGTGACAGGCTCAGGGGGACAGTGACAGAGTTGATGTCAATCGAAACTTATAAAAAACAAAAAGCTGTTACCGATTACGCTTGTTTCTGTTGAGCAACATTGTTGACCTCGAAAATAATAACAGAAATTATAGAAAACCTTTCTGAAATTTCTGGGTGCGCGAATAGCTGCAATAAATTTGTTTCAATTCCGTATTGATAAACCATGCAAGTACCTATGATATTGTTATGCAAAGGCACCTCCGTCCCTGTTGCCTCCATTTTGAAATGGCAGGGGCAATGCCCCAGCCATTCTCCGCTTTCCGGCGTACCAGTTCCTTATGACTGCCATGCATGCTTTAAGTATCCTGCGTTGCGCTTGTGTGTGGGAGAGTAGTCGTTATGCAATGCAATGCAATCTTACAACTGTGTTAATCAACTCTACTTACAGGAAATCCACGCACATTGGCCTCAACTCAAAATGGTCTAGTCTCGTGCCGTCGCACACGAAAATACGCTTTATCTCCCCTTTACGCCATCTTCAAAATATGGACCGTGCTATCCAGCAACTTATGTAAAGAAAACAGGGTGTTTCACAATCTACTTGATGCACTGAGTTCGCTTGTTTTTACGAGCACATTCAATTTCATCTACCACATTTGGCATTCGTGTCCAACAACAGGGGCGGCTCGTCTAGACGGGCTGCAGCCCTCCCTGAAAAATGTAAGGCAAAAGATTCCGGCAAACGGCCAAACTCACCTTAAGTTTGGATTTAGTTACGAAAATTTCACAACACAATCATTTTCGGTACTTCCGACACCATTTCGGCTCAACG
>JGI24158J21664_10002372_pt1 | contig 22711 bp, 14 predicted proteins | sample Ectturendosymbi3_FD_21664 | JGI IMG/M metagenome (IMG submission 21664)
TAGAATGAAAAAAGTGGGGGGGCCACTGCGGGGCCAAGGAAAAAAGTAGGGGGGCCAACATAAACGTAAAATATTGCTGGCAGAAAGTTATCTTCTGTATGGGTCAGTCAAGCGAACTTGAACGTGAAATTAAGCAAAAAACTGGGGGGGGCAAGCGGGGGGGCCAGACAAAAATCTGGGGGGGGCATGGCCCCCCCAGGCCTCCCCTTAGAATCGCCACTGGGGGCCACAAGTGTTGACAGTCTTTGGAAGGGGGCAACAAACCATGAAAGGTTGAGAACTACTGGTTTAGGGTGTTGAAAAGATCGCCCAGTTCTCAACCGCACGCACTTGTTTTTCGACAAAGTTGTTTCGATGGGAAGGCAGGAAGCAACAGGTTTCGTAATTATAAATACACAGCGCAAAAGGTCCATTTTTATTAAGTAGTTGTTCTCAAATGGAACAAAACTAACATGTGATTTAAAAGATTGCTTTCATTCCGCAACATACTCGCAACGCTTACTATAGCTTTACTGTGCACTGTGCTGAAAGTAGATGCAGTAGTAAACAATCAGGGTTCCAGTTTTACGCTGTGCATGAACACACCTCATACATTTTTGCCTGACAATGAACTGGCAATGTATCGAGAACGCCTCTAGGGGTTTCCCTTTAACTTCTACGTGGCTAAAGCTCCTGGTCACATACAAATTTCTGAACCAGTCACTCTGCTTGATATTAGTTAGAAGTGTTCCAGGAAATCGATACCGAGGTTTTCTGTCGTGCCGGACCCAATAAGCTCATTAAGCGGAAAGATTGGTTAACAAGACGGTCAGCGAAAAGCTTCCACTGCGAATCGAGCTTATAAGAATCGGACGCAAGTTTTCGTTGCACACTCTGTGAAACAAGTTTTATATTCATGGCATTATTTTCAGCAGGGTTAAAAGTTTAAAATCGATTTAAATACTTTATCAAAACTGCTTAAAGCAAAGAGTCATCTTTTATCTCTGAGTGAAAGTTTCTGGTAACTACCTGATCTAAACGTAAAATAGTAAATCCTCTTGAAATTTTAAGAACTTGTAAGTTTTTGCATGAGGTTCTCCTTTCTTCATATTTTTCTGAATTTTTACAAGTTTGTGGTGTTGAAATACCTAACTAGCCTATTACATCCACAATTTGGATAGAGGTAGAATCAACAAAGTGTTGTCTGCGATGTAAAACTCGCAGACCTCTACGGCATAGAATTTCGTGATGACGGGTACGGCTACAACAAAACAATGGACATACAAAACCCGAACCTTCAAAAGCGTGCGTACCTTGAAATACGATGAGCACATGTTAAGCGGTGGACCATGCAAATGCATGCACTGCAGGCAAAGCAATGTCGCCATCTTGACCGATGAAGCCGAAACTGTTACCATACCAGCAACCGTAGGTAATTCCATTCAGTTCGCTTGCTGACATTGAATTTCAAGTTACCAAAAGTTGAAAAAACTTTTTTCAAAATGATTTGCCCTACCTGAAAGTCAGTACAGGACAAAAAACGAGCAGTTATGGCTAGTCACCACCCAGACTCCTCAGATCAATGCAGATTCTTTGTACAGTATATTATATTATACCTGTAACAGTTTTACATCTCTAAGCGATTGCTCACGACTAAGACAAAACTCACTTCTACAAAAAGAACATCTGTACCCAGGTTTTTTTAAGGAAAATGTTGGGTACCCGGTACGGACCTGTAGGGACCCGATTTCTCTCTTTCTAGGGACCCGATTTTCTGTGATTCTAGGGACCCGATGATAATTTTCCCTGATTCTAGGAACCCAAATCGGGTCCCTTAAACACCTTAAAAAACCCTGTCTGTACCTATTCCTTTCCTTCTAAGATAAGTGACCACCAAACCTTTTTTTGCTCAATGTGCTATAACATCTAAAATAATCTTCCAATAGCGTGTGAAATCTGTATGTCCTTGAAACGTTTGTAAGTTGAGCTGAAGCAGAAGCTCTTACACACTTAACAGCTCCATCAATCAGTGATAAATCATGCCCCATGCATCTATGCCTGGATCTGCCAAAAGACAATGTTCTCTGTTAAGGAATAACTTTGGCAAACATGTTTTTACGCCAGATTCTACATAGTCACACCTTTAGGAAGTCGATTTTAAAGGCAGCTTTGCCCGCTGAGGTTAAGAAACGATTTCGGTAATCACCTAAAAAAGTCCTTTTAACTTCCCAAACGGCAATCTACTTAGCAGTCGCGCGTGCCAGGAAACAATCTCGTAATAGGACCCTAGGGAATTGACGACACAGCACTCTGAAAACCTCATAGCTAATGAAGGTACTGCAGCAAAACTTGTGCCATGCGTATCTTACAGACTATTCCAGAACGTTGAAATACACAGCAGCTGTTTGCTTCTGAAGTACCCGCGACTTGCAGCAACCTCACTGTTTAACTCGCTACGACGCATGAGTCTCGGAAAGCTGCTGACCAGAATCATACCCAGTTCGCTCTCACGTGTGAATGCGCAAAGAACGAAAAAAAGCTACCTCTCTTGTAATGATGAAGTCCCGAGAGAGAACCATTTCGACCCAAAGCGTATGAGGCGTGGATGGAAATGAACCAGTTTTCTTCTTGTGGCGACTTCAGATGTCGCGGTCAGGAGTTATGCAGTCGTGAGCAAAATGGGCTACGATATATTCAGAACAAGTGAAAAAAACAGAACACAAGTTATTTGGCTAGCTGCAGAGCAATTGCCAAAAAACGTTGTGCGAAATGCATGAAGACAGCGAAGAAAACTATTGTGACCACGGAACTAGTTGGATGGAAGACATTTATTTACCAAAAGTTATTTCGCAAGGTTTTTCTAGATTGCGAAGTGCTGACCAGAAATGACTATTCTTAGGCTGGATGCAATCAAAATATTGTTGGAAATGTCATTCATAGTTCCGCATTAAAAAGGCAAATTTGGGGATTTACACTGACTCAAAGTTATGCAAAGTGCCGTTGTTTTTTCTTTTCATCTTGCTGCGTAGCGCATGTGACCAGGTTGCAACTCAAGCAGATAAATTCGATCTTCTGGCGATTATTTTATTATTTAGCCGACGTTTCGCTCACCTATTCAAGTAGGCTTTGCCCTGATCGAATTTATCTGCTTGGTTATGCAAAGCATCTACGGTTGACAATTTCCATTTGTTACTTTCCTTCCATGCTTCATCTAATTGAAAAGATGGATTACTGCGTACTATCTTTTATGGACACGTTGTAATATCAGGATAAAAGCAAGAACAGCTGTTAGCATTCCAAAGGGTTCAAATCCAAGAAAAAAAATTAGAAACGATCCAATAAACACCAAAGTTCTAAGTTAGTTTTCAGAATGCTTTGACATCCGTCCGGCCATCACCAAACAAGGCAGTATCTTATAGTAATTTCTGCTGTACCTAATTGACTGGAAAATCTCATTTTTTCCGTTACCTTTGCTTAAAAAATATTTATAGAAAACCTTCTTTTATCAAAAATCAAGCAACTTGCTTTCATCTCGAACATCGTTGTTACTTTCATAAAGTCCAATTGATTTCGCATCTCCTGTATTTATTAGGTAGTGTCTATTTGCAAGGTAGGAACTCCATTACAAGCATCATAAAACCACGTTAGAGCTTAAAATTTAACGAAACAAGCTATATCAAATATTTTAGTTTGCCTCTTAGATATTATTTCTCAGTTCAAATAATTTCAAAGATTGCAAAATGTTTCGTGTTATAATGTTGCAAGGAAGGCTGCAATTTTACCTTTTTTGAAATGAATTGTTTCAAATGCTTGTTGCAGCAAAATTTTCTTGACTGGCATGAAACAAAGCTCAAGTTTCCTCTTTGCTATTGTACATGATTACTCTTTATCTGTGCGATGTAAAATATATGACCACATAGAATTACAGAGTAAAAACAAGCTTTTTAGACGTCTCTAAACAAACTTTAAAATCCTATGGGGAGCAGTTACAATACGTATAGCGAAATTGTTAATTTAATTACGTGTGTGGTTAATCTTGTGTTCTGCGAGGTGGAAACAACCATTTTAATCAAAAAACGCGAATTCGGTGAAAAAAACGTTTATATGTGACATCACTTTTGGATTATGAGTTTTTGCTGAAATGTTGTTGTTTCTTCACACAAATTGGTTTCGCAACCCTTCCAAGCACCGCCTTTAATGCGTTCTGGAGTTTATTTTTTAGTTGCTCACGGTAAACCATTTGTTTACACAGATGCTTTTACTAAAACAGCATCAATTAAACATTTGCAGATTTAAATAGCTGCTATTAAACTTGTGACCCATTACGCATGAACATTGTGCAAAACTAGAGAGAAACAGTTTTGAGGAGTAGCAGTTTTAGCAAATCAGCTTTGCTTATTTCTGTTTCCATCGGTGTATCACGACCCCGCAAGATGGAAATATCACAAATTTATGAGCTTCGCCAACAAAAACTGATGTTGATATTTTTGATACTTTCCGATTGTCTACAGTGCCGTTTGTCCTTTATTTATCGAAAGATGGCCTTCAGCGAGAGTTCTGCAAAATGCACATAAACGGCATTTTTGACGTTCTGTTATTATGTTCAGTTGTTTGCGACGTTGCGCAAACACAATAGACATCCGTGGATGTAAGCACCCTTTACATATTTTGGTTAAACAAATACACTGCTTACATTTCATTCTTACCATGCTCCAATGCCATCATAAAACTGACCATCAGCAAACTGAAACAAGTCAATTAAGATCAGAAGAACGATATTCCCAAGCGTTTCGTTCTTTTCAAAAGGTGGGGTTCCACCAGGACACAATGTGCTGTTACTTGGATAATGCTAACCTGGTATTCTGGCAGAACCTGGCAAGAAAGTATCGATGTGCTGATGGACTAATCCAGAATGACAGTTGCCGGGTTACGACCGGTCCGACCAGATTCTTTTGGAAGCGAAGGGAAGATTTTTACTTACGAATGGAAGTGGAGCCCGAGTTCGAGTTGTTTCAGCCGCCAGTCAAGGGGCAACGACTAACCTTCCGTTTTTTTCGATGCCCTGGCGTTTTTGCAATTGCTATGGTTTCTTTCTCGTCTTTGAAATTCGTAATTTTCGACAGAAAAACTCAACTCAACTATTCCATTCGTTCATTCATCTTCATGCCGACTTTTCCTCGAGATCGGGTGGCGATGCCAGCAGACCTAGGAGGACTCGGAATACATTGCGGTCAACAGCAACTTCAGCTAATTCTGCTGGCTCCACACTATGCCGGGGCCAAGCAAGGTGGGCGATGTAGCCACTCCACCTGGTCCTTGGATGACCTCTGGGCCCCTTTCCCGTGGATTTATCCAGCAGGACTTACAGCAGGATGTACTCGATTCAACTATTTCACGATATTTGTATGAAATTGGTGCTTTCTGCCTTCTGTAACTGTGAAAGCTGTTCTAACATCGGAGTAGCACAGTTAATGTAGAAAATGGAGTCGGAGGTATTCTTCAAACCAGTGGTTCCCTAAGTTTCTCCTCCCACGAACCCCATGTTGAAGTCAAATGTCTTCACGAACCCCCAAATTTCGAGATACGATCTGATCCCGAATTATATTACGCTTCGTTGCCTGCGTACCACAGTAGGACAGAGTGATAGAGGCTAACGTCGCACACACTGAAAGCTATGCCCAGGGTTGCCAGATCTACTTTTTGACAAGGGGCCGAATCTAGTCCAGAAAAGAGCCAAAAAGGTACCGAACTCTACTACAAGGGGCCAAAAAAAGAGCCAACCATTTTTCCAAATTTATCAGCAGTTACAAAGTCATATGAACCTACACAGTACTTATCAATTTATTAAATGGCAATGTTCCTCAATCACAATTGTAGCTCAACAGCAAAACAAGTACATGACGAAAGATCGTAAGAGAACAACTTAGTTTCCATGTGTAGCCATAAACTGAGATAAATTTACCATCCTCGATAAGTCCTAAAGCGATCAAGAACAATCTGAACAAAACCAACAAACACGTGCACCACCTAAATAACAGTAAGTTAGGTAACGTAACAGTTCTCACTGCTACCTCTACAACTGCAGCAAGTAACAGGTATGCTGATGAACTCACTTTCACATTAACTCAGAAAATCTAAGAATCCTAACAAAACTTTGTGATCGAAAACCTTATACCCAATTAATTAATCAAAAAAGTGAAAAAATATGGTTTCTCAGATAGGGCCCAGGGTGGTCTGATCCAATTCTTGCAAGGGGCCAAATCTATCCTGGATAAGGGCCAAATACGAAAATTTCGGGGCCAGCAAGTGTTATTTGGGACCAAATTTCTCATATTCGTCCCCAAAAGGGCCAACCTGGCAACCCTGGTTGTGCCTGTAACTCAAACCATTATCAAACAAATGCATTATGACCTCAAACGCATTTTTATGCCAAGTCACAAACACTGACCCATTACGCGGGCAGAAATGTACGACCAAGCCGCTCCATGCGAAAGCCCTATACTCGATTTGACTTCGTACGACGTATATTTTAATTTCAACAAACCTACTATGGTTTTCACTTTCAGAAACCCATCACGATCCCCAAGGGGTTCATACACCCCGGTTAGAGAACCCCTGCTATAGACTGAGTTGAGTGGGAGTCATCAAACTTGGATGGGTTTACCTCTGATCGGAAGAGTTCCTGGGCAGTCTTCATGTTTAACATGAACAGATTTTTGTTAACAACCGAAGGGTAAATCTCGTTTTTCTGTGTTTACATTCAATTGAGCTATTTAGCCCAATTTAATGATGTTGAAAAAATGGGCATCTTTGGTTTTAGTTGTTTCAGGGAACGGCTTTCCCCTTTCTGGTCTTTCGTTTTCATTCTAGTTTCAAAAAGAGTACCTACACTCATGCTCCACGAGAGGGGGGTGCAGTCGGTGCGCCGCCCCGGGGCCCACAAGAGCCTAGGGGGCCCATGAACCTCAAAGTTCAAAACTGAAATGGGCAATTATGCACAATGTTTTTATTGTTATAGTTTTTTTTATACAGTCTTGTGCAAATTAATTGATTGAAGTTGTTGTTTCAGTCGTTATACAACGTGTCACCATTTCTTTTGGTGTGCATTTGGGAAAATATCAATTGCTGCTCTTTTGTTGCTACCCCAATGCATTAAGTACTGCGTGTCGTGTCGGAACTGTGCGTGTTGTGCCAGAACAATCGCTTATTTTTTTATTTTGTTTTGAACATTTGATTATAAATAATAGCCACATACTACTGGTTATAGTATTTTGCACAACTTTAGGGACACCTTGACAAGATAACCTTCGGGTTTTTCGGTGTCCCAGCCCCACATTTATTTTTTTGTTGATGTTCCAGTGTATTTATAATGTTTAAATTGGCGGTTAAAGCTGAATACAATACAACAGTCGAAAATACGTTTTATGGCGTCACACACACAGGATTTCCTTCCCCTCAATAGTGTTACAGAATAAATCTAATTCTTTCTGCTGTGTGTAGTGGAGTGTCATTGTTAGAATTTCTGTGATTTTTAATGGCAGATATCACACCTAGGAAGTCGCAATGTTACGCTTTCGCAACACTATGACTATATCTCAACAGCCATTGAAAATTGCAAAAAGTGTGCAACGGAAGATGAGTTCGGATTTACAGGATTTGATGCATGCTGGAATTTACATATGCTCAAGTAACAATGCGACGTCGCCCACTGGAGGCTGGCAGAAAGGCTAAGAACCGCTAAAACCAGCTTCTAACTTAAAAATATGAAGAAGGAAAGATTAGAACTGGCGCAAAACATAAAGATTGGATTGTTGAAAACTGGAAAAAAGTGTTATTTTGAGATGAAAGTGATTTTTTCAATCAAGGGAAGCACAGCAGATTTGTCAGGATCAGAAAGAATGAACAGTTTAGTCCTGCCCATTTCAATGTGGTATGTAAAACACCTCAAAAAGATGTTATGGAGCAGTTTTAGCTTTTCTGGAACAGGTTCGCTTATGCCAATTGAGGTTATGACGCATTCAGACAAATAGATTGGCGTAATTGGAAGAAAGGTCATTACAGATATGATAAGGGCACTTCCTGAAAGTGAAGGCGATATTCAGGAAACACAAATTATATGTGATAGATTGGCCTAGAAACTCGCTGGATCTTAACTCCATTGAAACTTTGTGATCAATGACAAAATCTCGCTTAAAGGTATTGGATTGCACCACCATGACCAAGCTAATAGAGGCCATTATTCAAGTATGGTATAGAGACAGTAAATAAAAAAACTGCCAAAACGTAGACTACATGCCAAAGAGAGCAGAGGAAGTGCTGAAAAGCAAAGCAGGTCATATCAATTACTGACACTTGAGCTTTGTGAAGTTTAATGTTTAACAGAAACTATTAGAATTGGAGCGTATTCTTTAGCCAATTATAATTTACAGAAGACTGTATTATATAAATTAACTATAATTTCCAGAAGACTGTAAAGAACGCATACTTTTTTAAAAATAGTGCTCTGAGAAAGAAGCGCTGAAGTTTGACTAGGTTTCACTTTTTTACCTCATTGTGTTTTTCAAGACTTCCGCCGGTTTTGATATAAACCACTGAATAAATTGCCACTTGCGACGAAACACGTTGCATGAATATTTAGTGGTTTACGTGACAGGTGCAGGTTTGGGACGGAAAGAGTGCGGGGGGTGCGGGTTAGAAGTCTGCGGGGGCGGGACGTGAGAGGGCAAGATTTCTCAAATTCCTGCGGGGCTGGTTTAAAATTTGCGGGTGCGGGGCGGGAGGGGACAAAACATTTCCACCCGAGCAGGACTCTAGTGTATATAGTCTATGTAAAAAATTGCGCACACAATCATCCAGAAAATTTGCCGGGAAACCATTGCACACAAGCATAGTTTTAATATGTTGGGAATCTTCGTACATACTTCCGTAAGAGCTGGCTATTGCGTAGGCTCGTTTCAAAAGCGAATTCACAAGATGTTTTTATAATGCCACGGAACGAAACTGGACCAGTTGCTGTACAGACCAGCATGCATGGGCTTTCGATATGCTCGATTTACCATTACCAATACCAGATTCGCAAAGTTCAACAAACATCAAGGAAGGGCATGCAGCCATTAGTTTCCAATTCCATGGTGAAGCGAATATTATCATACACGGCGTTTATTTGGGAAAAAATTATCTAGTTGCCCGGTTGGACATGCAGTGCATTAAGTGTGAATTGTGATTAAGATGTACATTTATGTATATGGCTACAATTGGAGCGTATAAGTAGGCTTACTCGAAATTCCAAACGGCAAACTTGTTTAGTTTTTCCATTATCATCTACAAAATGCTTTTACATTTTTATGCTCATATTAAGCCAAGAAGTTAAAATACAATAGATAGATATATTTATTTGGCGGTACTGAATTAATTGCGCTAGATGCACTCTCTAAAACAGAAAAAAACGCCGGGGCACCGAAAAACACAGAGGTTATCTAGTCAGGTGCCCCATAAATTACGTGAGATTGATAAATGTTTCCATGGTGAAGGTTGTGTCGACCGCTAGACGTGCTGTCGCAGTTCGATGTATAGGTTGCGGGATTAATGGCCAAATTGTAGAGGTTACTCTTGTCGGGCACAAATGGCCATGACGTTTAATTGTCATGGACTGCAAAGTTCTAGACGAAGAGGAAAATAAAAACCCGACTGAAAAGAAATCCTCTTCGGGTTGCCATAACCCTTTCTTGATCCACGCGTACAAGGAGTTTTTAATAAATTCTTGTCCTTCTATTACTGTATTGGGGTTATAGAATTATTAAAATTGCTTGCAATTGAGAATTGCTATAGCCTACCATTAATGTCAAATTTGATGTATATTTTTGAAATTCGGAAAGCAACTGTGTTATGTGCATTTTTTGAGATCATCCTAAGACATTTTGAAATAACTAATTACAGTGATAAGTGGTTATAAAGTAAAATAATAAGCATATAATTTTCTAGTCATAGTATAAAACTAATAAAGTTCTCAATCAGTTGTAATGTATTAGGGGCCAAAAACAGGTTTCCCACCAGCACATATTTTTCCTCTCAAGGGTCTGTCTGCACTAAGATATTTGAAAAAATTAAATAAATTAATTGTCATGTTAAATGCTTAAAGTGAAGAGTAAGGAACTTACTTTAATGCATGTCCATTGCCCACAGCATATTTGAAAAAACCTTTGCAGTAAGTTGAATTTTTATGTAAGTTTAGGTCTGTTGTATGCAGGACCAGATTTAGACATGTGGAGGCCCCAGGGCAGCCTTTGTGTTGAGGCCCTCAGTACATCAAGGAAATATTATTCAAGGTCAGGGAAATACTATTGTAAGTTAACTTTTCTTTGTTTCCGAATACTGTTGTTATTAACTATGATTAACTATTTTTATGATTATTCACATTAAATATGTTAATCCAGCCTTAACCAGGGGGCTCACGGCTCATGAATGTGCAGGCCCCCAGTTTGTGGAGGTCCATTGGCAGGTGCCCACTTTGCCCTCTCCTAAATCCGGTCCTGGTTGTATGACTGAACGAGTTAAAACGCTTCGGGAAAATAGGGTAATGTTGGAAATACTGTAGATCAAAACTTTACTGATAAAAACTGAACAAATTAAACAAGACATAAATAGGTGAGCCAAAGCAGTGGTGAAAACAGCAAAATCGTTTTGCTTGATTGGTGATATCAACCAAAATGTGTGCATCAAACTTTCCCAAAATTCCATTTCCTCTCGTTCCAGCAGAACTTTTCGTGTTAGTAATACCACAACTACCACAAATATCACATGAAGATACGAGGCCTGTAGCCATACGATCTTTTAATGAGCAGCTGCAGTGACCTTAATGGGCTCGGCTTCAGTGAGAATCAAATTCACGACCGCAACCAAATCACGATCGAGAAATAGGAATACGGCAAAACAAAGACAAATTGCAACCCAGACATTTATTGCGAACTGGCCGCCTACTGTACGATAAATGCATGCAATCAAGCAGGTCGCTGTTTCTGTGAGGTCCTTGTTTCATGACTTACGGATTTCAGATACTTAAAGTTTTTTAGTGTTGGTGAGCACAAACTTTGCCCTTTGTGCATGATTTAGTTCAGTGGTTCTCAACCTTTTCGCTGAAAGGAGCCAAATTCTTACCTAAGATTTTGTGAGAGAGTCGCACGAAAGAAATTTTAACACAAGCCAATTAATACATTTTGTTTTATTGCAGAACGAAATCTCACACACAAACATTAGAGATGTTACTGAAAGACTGCTGAATGCCGCACAAGGGGTGCTTGGGAACGTAGTTGAGAACCACTGATTTAGTTCCTTATCGAGAATACATTAACCTAATTTTTTTTGAATTGTTGCCTGTGATCGTCTTTACAGAACGTAATGACATGCCAGTGATATACACATAATTATTGTGTGTAGTGATTTCCAACATTTCACTCCGAAATGTTTTTTTTTCCTGAAGTTCATCGTTTTTTATGTTAAAACCAATTCACCACAAACAGTAATGCAACAGTAACGTCTTGCTTACGTCGGTACGAAATAAGTAACTCTTCAACACCAGAATTATTATCTTTACTTTGACAACATTGGTATTATCAGAAATGTTCTTGAGGCTATTTGCAAAAACCATTTTTGTGCCATGTTGGTCATTTTTTGATTTAGAGTGACGAGATTTAAGTGACGAATTGAAGATAGTCGTCCTACGCGTTTTTGTAGACAAGGTTTATTTTTATGTTCTATTTTTATTTTTACTTAACGTACATTATTCCGATTTTTTAATTGCACTGCATAAAACTTGTTCTTAACATGGTGCGTGGCTTGAAAAGGAGTCTTGTGACCTTTTACCGCCGAAAAACAAATCAAGTAATGACTGAGCACCAAGGGCACCCTTTTACACCTGTTTCAAAAAATTTCAAACAAATTGAAGTCTTTATTTAGTAATTTCTTTTATTTGGTTTATCTACCGACGTTTCGCCTACATATGCAAGTAGGCTTAAGTCCTAAGGGCAATGTTTTAATCGTGATTACATGGAATTTACAAATACAAAATAATATGCAACTTCGGGTACAAAGACAGAGCACAAAAAGATAAAACGTTAAATAAATGAGGTGACGATTAACTATAAACGTAATGCTGCAAACTATAGTGTCACTCAACCCAGAGAACAGCATTGAATGGATCGGGATTTATCTTGTAATAAGGTGAACAAGACTGCTGATCTGAGCTTTACTGCGGTAGACACCGGTTGCGATGATGCGCTGTTCCTGCATAGTGGTGTCGACCATCCTGCATACTTCAATTCTCTAACGAAACTTGTGTGCATAAAGCTTCATCGTAGCGGCCAAATTTCAATCCAGTAGTCAACCTCAAAATCTGATTATTCACAAACTGTTGAAAACCGCTTGACTGGGCACCCTGATGAGCACGCAGATGTCTGTTGCTGCTGATTATCTCAACAGCGCCAGCCACTGTCTTGCATACGTCATGCCAAGCTCGGCAAGAAATTGTGTGTCATCACGCCTGGCAGTGTTTTGTACCTTCAGACTATTCATTCTTGTCCATGCCGTATCTTGTTTCGTCATCGTCAACCCCGTCACTGCTTTTTGCCGATTTACTGTCTGAAGAAACTATGTTGTATGTGTGTATTTTAAAAAGTAAGTTTGATTGACTGTCTTCTGTGATCAAACTGGTGCTATGCAACGAGTTTCGCGCGTATAAGTAACTGAAGCAATAATGTTGAAGATATACCGAAAAATGTTACGTACACCTACTAAACCAGTGGTTTTTATCCTGGGGTAAACTTACCCCTGGGGTAAATTTCATCTTCCAAACGGGGTAAATTGACTCAACCATAAATTGCAACCAGTGTAAATTATTATAAATCATTCTAAACTGTAGCAGTTTGTTAATTTCGTGTTTTCAGTAAATGAGCACCACTGATTTTATTGGAGGCAAATCTGGTAATCTTGTTCGATAAAAGGGTAAGATATGTAAAAAAGGGTTAAGAACCACTGACCTAAACCATCCTAGAATGAGATTCCAGGACGGAAGATGTGTGGAGTTACGTGAAATCGACTTCCTATTTGAAAAAACCTTCCAATTGGGAGGCGGACACTTTACCACTGAGCCATTGCCGCCACTTACTTCCGTGTATTAAAAAGTAGATCTCACTAAGCAGATCAGAAACTTTTGATGAAATTAAGAACATGCAAAAACAGAATATCATGTCGTGGCAGCTGCAACTGTATTACATGCTACCAGCTCCTAAACCTAAATTTTGCATTCCATCAACTCAGTAAACGTTTCTTGTTTAGAAATTTTGTTTTAAAAGTACAGCATTTGTCGTATTACTTTAGTTTCACAACTACTATTGCCATTAAATTAATTTGCTGAAGTCTGTACTTTCATTATGTTTTTTGGCCATAATAACATTTTTGTGTGTATCTGTGCTAAACCGCATTGTGTTCTTCCTGAACAACATTCCAAAAAGCATTTGCAAGTGCTTGCTTTTGTTTAACAGACCTTTGCGTCTATAATTGTGATAGTATCTAACTATGCGTTATGTAAACAGGATTGCAAAACTGACAATGACCAAATGGCTTTGTCACGGCACTATTCGAAAAGCCATGGCATAATAAATAAACCACCTTTACACGAAACGTACACTGTTACTTTTGTCGAACAACCAAGTTTTCACTCTCTGAATATCTGTGGAGATAAATGGTATCACCAACTTGACGCGCAAAACTAATATTCAGAACATGGTTCTCCCCCATGTGGAATAATTCTTGCTATTTTTTTGTGTTCTTTGACCTCGTTCGACCTTCTTCACCGCCCAGCTAGCATTGTTGTCTACTCCCATCACAGCCTTTCAAAGGCGTCCTCTACAGATTGTTGGCATCGTAGCGAATGCAAACTCACTCAAGCATTCTACCAACTTTCTTGGTCATAGTGGCGGGTTGTTTTAGGCATTTTAATAGGTCTGTGGAGTTTCTCGAACATTGGCGTCGGCCAGTTATTTTCGATGTTCTGGTGAAAAAAGTAATTTGGGAAAGACGTATTTTCGCAGCTTGTGTTCTTGACGTCAGTCAGTTAGTTTCGATGTTCTAGTGAGAACAATTATTTGGGAGAGACGTATTTTTCAGTTTTTATTTGTCGTAGTTCATGTTCTGATTTATTAATTTTAGTCTTGAGTTGTTTGATTTTTCTGCACTTACTTCAGCCTTTCAACTTTTCACCAGTGAGCTTCACTTGCAGATATCAGGATTGTGAATGCGTGATTTTAAGAACCCATGGCCTAGAGTTAACTTGTAATATTTTCTGGTGCATGTTTCATTTCATCAGGACATTTCTCGCAATTTAAGGCAATTTTAGTCATTTTTTTCAGCAAAAATGAATATCAAAAGAAATGAAATAGGTACTTCATTTTAGAAAATTGTTTGGAAACAGAGCAACACCTTTCCAAACAAGGATCCGAAAAAGCTGCGAATCACATTCCGTTATCACAGATCCACAAAAGGATATGAGGTGGTAGTTGGGTACAATCTGAGGATGGGCCAAGTCATAATCTACTACACTCCATGATAGGTTGCCTACCTTATTTGTAGCATTTCTACTGTCTTCCTCATCACTTTTAGGCTAAGAACTCTAAATTCTTTCAATCCCGCTCCGGTATGTCACCACGCGAATTTTTACAACCATATAAGCATTTGACAAAGTTACTTACCAAAGTACCGGTAGTATGCTTTGAAAACGATGTGGTTGATACCTACTGGTCGTTCTGCTGCAAAAGTAGTCTCAAACCAGCCATACTCTAACAAGCTTTCCGAAACAAAATATTATGAATTCGGGTATTCGCTTTACAGACTTAGAAGTTTTCAAATTCTAACACAAGCTCGAAGTTAAACTAAAGTCTAATCTACGCACTCATGAAGAGGCCCTATTTGTGGAGGGCTGTGTTCGGTTGCACACACCGCACAAGTCCGGCATTGAGTAGTTCAGTCACTGCTGCGATTTTCTTGGTTAAACTCAATCGCCCGTTGCGTCGCGTTACGCTGATTGTGCGTCGCATTGTGTTGTATGTTCGTGTTGTGTTGCCGACCCGGTTTTCAGATTGACTGTGGTCGTCTTCAGCCCGTGCTGCTGTTATGTTTGATAACTTGCTTTGGTTCCAGCTTTCAACTTAGCCGAGAGCTTGGATAGAGCTTAACGCCAGTCTTTGCTTATAAGACAGTGGTCGTCTACCCATTCCCTGTTCTTGGCGACCTTCAATCAACAACGGAAACCCCGTGATGAGCGACTGCATGTTCAACTTAAACGTCAATCCGACCAAAACCGGCATAATTATAATTCTTCATCTCTCGGCTCGGATCCAACCACTATCGCAAGCAAGCAGGCGAGAATAAACATGTTTGAGGAGTTAATGTGTTTTCTTTGCGAGAAAAGAGAAGATTTCGCACATGACCGTACTCGGTTCATCGAAATTTCGAACAGGGTCGAAAGCTCCACTGTCTAAATCTGCCGCTTCTGGATCCTCAGTGGAAGAGCCTTATCTTGCTAGCGCTCGTTGATGTCTCAAACCAACTGCAATTGACGGACTGCTGAATGAATCACCTGTTGAGGCCTTGTTAGACTCTGATGCTTCCGTGAATTTTGTTAATTCAAAAATCTGCAATAAACTGAATTTACCTACGTCAAACTCAATCTGATAGCTTCCTCTGTGGGTCAATTTCCACCTGTGGGACTCTTGTAGATATCCTTGCTCTTCGAGATCGTAATTACCTATTTACCTCAAGACTAAGTTTACTGTTATAAAACAAACTTTCCTCTGATGTAACTGGCGGCCAAGAGCTCCTCATGCTAAATTCGTCTGTGACCTTTGTGATGAACGGGCTCGGAAAGGCTTTGACTATATTGACCTCCAATCCCCAACAGTTATCTGTAGCTGCGGCTAGACTGGAATAACCTCGCGTATTTGAGTTCCTTTTCCCAGAATGTACTCCGACAACCTCCCGTTTTAAGGAAATATTCGATCGAAGACGCTAAAGTCAACGAATCGGAAACTCAGCGACTACTCGAGGCTGACATAATTGAACCTAAGAAATCACCGTGGAGAGCACAAGTTCTCGTCGTGCAACAATGTCAGAAAAAGACGTTAGTGATCGATCATTCAATGACTTTTAATCGATTAACATTTTTGGACGCTTATCAGCTGCGGAAGATAGATTTGTTGAAAAAAGCCACCCAGGACATGAGAGTGCGTTCAAAGAACTGAAAAATGACTTAGGTAGAGCTGGTGTGGACACTATCTAAGACGGGATTTCTTTCGAAATAGAAATGACGCTTCAGAGTATGCCTTAGCTGCTGTCTTCGATTTCCACCCAAAGCTATGACTGGCTCCACTCTCCCTTCGTTGTTACTCCATCCTGGAACTGTCTTATTGCGTCGCCACATTCGATTCGAATTAGGGGGAATCCGTTGTGTGACCCCTTTGAACTTGTAGAAAGTAAACATACGTAATATGTGGTGCGTTTCAGTGATGGACAGGAAGGTAGGGTATCTGCTTCTGACTTAGCACCTTTTCCTAGACACGCAGAAAATACCGAAGAACTCTCTTCAGACATTGATTTAAATCCAACGCCTCAAAACCATGTCAACGACTCAACACTTGATTTTTGCGTTGGTTTCAGACCAGAGACTGAGGGACCGCTCTCATCTCCTGCAAGACCATCCAGTCGCCACCACTTGACAATTAACAATTGTTACGCCGATCTACAAGAGCACGAACACGAACACCCCCTGATCATTTTGGTGACTGGACCAGCTAAATTTAAAGGAGGTAATGTTCCCTCTCAGTTGCCCGTCACCATTGCTCGTTATTGTCGGCGTCGTATTGTGTTGTATATGTTCGTGTTGTGTTGCCGAAACGGTTGTCAAATTGACTTTGGTCTTCGGCCATGCTGCTGTTTGCCTTCTAACTCTTGCTTTTCTTGTTTTATACTTTATTAGATGTTTCTTAGTTGACCAAAACCTGGTGAAATGTTTCATTCGTCTCAATGGGTTAACTCGTTTCAACTATAACAGGGGAAGATAATATCCTAATTTCCATATTTTCTTACTTTTAAAGGGCAAATGCGCATGGTTTCAAGGGGTAAGTTGCACTCCCACTTTTAAGCAGATTTGCAAACACCAGACGTAATAATTTTGCAACTGCTTATTACGAAATTAGCCAAACAGGAATAGAGATCAGCTAGGGATCACAAAGGTGGCCTCATGTATTTTTTCGGTCTTTAGAGTGACGCATCCAACAACTTTTTTTACTAATAGTCCTTACCTCTGTCTGTTCCGTTACAGTCATGTTTCAGCTGCGAAGTCATTACAAGAATCTTATTTTAGAGACGCATTAAATTCTTCTGTTCTCTGCACTGATCAGGCACTTAATTAGTCGTGAGCTGGTTGCTTTGTTTGCAAGTGTTTGTTCAAACGACAAAAAAGGAAACAAGATGACATTTTTACTTTTAAGTGGATAAAGTCTCTTGTTTGTTACGACATCGGCTACTCACTTTGAATATCTATTCTACCGCCTGGATTTACTCGACTAAAGTTAACAAGGCAGAACAGTTACTGAGTGGCAAAAAACGTGGTGTTACATACGATATTGCATTGGTGCTGGAATTTCAAACGTCCTACACTTCCCAACGTTAACTTAGTATTTTTTCTAATCTAGTCCTGGATATCAAATATCAAATCATGGCGGCTTAAAAATATCAAAGACGAAATTGCACAACCCATCACGAAGATGCTACACCCAAATAGCGATTTAATCGATAGATTACATTCACAATTACAAGTTCACCTGTAAATCAACGGGCTTTCCGTCAATTTGAAGGTTCATCACAGAGCCAACAAAGCCTTGATGAATAGGAGCATTAAGTAAACCACGTGGCAGTCTTAAGCTACGACCAAAGTCGGTTCCACCAATATTTAGAGTTCGGCGAAGATTAAGGTCTTTACTTTTTCCCTGCAAACGATTGCAACATAGCACTGGTCAGCAAATCCTAAACACCAAATTACAGGAAAATAAACTGAGATAACCGTCTGTGCTAAGTTATTAACTAAGTTGAATGCGCTGTTTGTAAATCAGTGTTTGTAATAAACTGCTGGTCTTTTTTGACAATTAGTACCAAAAACAATATGTCGTATCACAGTTTTCAAGAAACCCATCCATCAAGGCAAAAGCAAGCAATTACGTTCCAAGCCATTTTACAAAAAAATACTATTTTGTGATTTTAAAATGTTTGCAAGTTGTCGAGTTTTTTCAAACACAAACGTTTTTGGATGTACTTCTGTGTGTAAGAAGCCGACGCACTTTTGCCTAATTTCTCAGTTCTTTCTGAAAACAGTACGCTGTTTTCAATGACGTTCAAAACAAAGGGAACCAAGTTAGGTTTACAAAGTTGCAAGCCTAATATGGCATTGCAGAAGCTACGATTCATCATGAAGATTCTGCTCCCCTATTCCAAACGGCTACTTTAAGTTTATTTAACTCAAGAGCCACAACTACGCAAACAACGCTGCATAAAGCACTGCTCACCAGTATCGTATGCCATGACCTCATTCCATCAACAGAAAATACAATGTTTTTTCCATTTCGAGTTAGTTTCACATGGTGCCAGATCCCGTTATTCAGGTTTCGATAACGAGCGTGAAACTGTAAAAGTTTCAAAAAGTTGGATTTGTGAAAAGTTTTGACTCATATGAGGATAAGCTTTAGTGCATAATCATAGGCGTCGGAAGGGGAGGGCAGGGGTTCTTGATCCCCCTGGATTTTGAAATTTTCAGCAAGAAGGGTTGTTTTCTTATTTTGAGTGGGATAAAACAATTTTCACCACTTTTGTCTCATCCCCTGGAAAAAATTTTGAAAAATTCCCGAGCGCACCCCCTGGAAAAAATCCTTCCGACGCCCATGTGCACAATATTACAAGCAAACACCTATTATTTAATTCAGCGTGGTCCAACTAGTTTCAACCAAGGGGCCATCATACAAAAACGTGACAAATCACGGGTCACTTCCAATAAAATGATGTATAAAACAACAGATCCACAACATTTAAAACTAAAAAAGGGAAGATAAGTGAGTGTATCATGAAATTATTACACAATAGCAAATAGCAATTTATTACAAATCTCTATTAGTGGGATGCCTGTGGTCGAGGCTTCTCTGACACTATCGTTCCTTTACCAATACCAGTGTTAGTGGTGCAAGTCGGAGACTATCGAAAACTTTCATATGTTTGCAAATTACTTTTGGACATTCAAAGAGTTTGTAAAACGTTCGTTTGTTTTTAACCAAAGCCTCAGACTATTCTGAAGATCTTTGGCCATTGATTGTTTCTTTTCAGTTTGGTCAACCCCTTTCTTCGAAAGGAAGGCAATGCGTTTCTATTTCATTATTCTTAACAACTTTTACAGAATCTATGACATCTGCTTGAACTGATAAAAATGGTCGGTTAACTGCAGTGCTTTAACCTGAGGCTTAACGCATTTGATACTGGCCTATAAAGTACAGTATATACAAAAGATATGGCTGTTTTTGGTTAAACAAACTATTCACTTAAATTGGTTTCGAAGTGGTCGTATAGTAGAACACACTATTGTTGCATCGTTAAGGCTACGCTCATTTCTTTTATGCGTCGGTCTACAGTGGTGGGTGACTCGTCAGAAGACGAGAGTCGTTTTTTAAGTGTATGGAATCCTTGCCTTTCAGTTGCCGAAAATACGCTTCACTTGCGAGTAAGAGAACGCTTTTTTCAAAATTTTCCCGCTTATTTTTGTTTGAAAACTCGGATGAAACAATTTATTTGCCATATTTTGTAATAGCCTTTTGAAACAGGTATTGGACCCAATGTCAAATATTGTAAAACATACCCGTGCTACGCGCGAACCAAGATCAATTACGAACGACAACTCCCCATTGTAAAGCTCAAGAGCGAAGAGGTCTGTTGAATTCCCTGTTCCTTGGCCGTGAACAAGTAGTCCATTCTGTAGCAACACAAAAAGTAAGACAAAGGCTAAGATCAAAATACTGAGGCACTGACGCATTTCAACTTTAACATGCGTCCGGACCTGCTGAGAACGTGGGGATATTTTCTACTGCGGTTGCGTTCCGCCAAAAAGGTGTAAACAGCTGCTTGCAGCATATCAGAATTACTGTATGGAGTGCGAAAGAGGCCTGCGAAACTTAGACATTTAATGAAAATTCTCTGTAACTACTGATAACGATTTACACAGCTTTACAGCTTGAACAGATTACGGTTTTGTGAAAAGGGCACTGTCGAAGGAATTTTAGTCTGTAGCAAGCAGATCCAATTCACGGCGTATATCAACGATCCAGTTCAAGTGGCAAGTTTTGAGAGTTCAAATTCTTACGGAAAGAGCCTTTCATTTTAACGAAATTGTCCTCGGTTTGACATTGACCAACGTTTAGCCAACGAGATAACTGACGTTTTGCAATTATGTTGCACTGAAGTTATTTGGGCTTATAAAGAAGCATTCCTCGCTCGGTACCCAGTTTTTTCCAGCGCTGTTAAAATCGAATCATTACTCATTTCCGCAAGAGGACGCGTGTGCACTACAACAGCAGCGCAAAGTTTGCGGCGAGAGGCGTTCGAGGCATCGCGCCAGCTCATAGGACAAACTTGTATAGCGAATAAACGCATCTTCAAGCCGTCAAACCACTTCGCAATCCCATCGATCTGAACTGAAATGGGCAAGATGAGCATAGGAGCTATAAAACGTCTGTTGTTTTGAATCACAGCCCGGATAAGTGACTTTAAAGAGTGCGCAAAGTCAGTTGCATCCTTGTCGCGAAGATAATTTATGTTTGCAAATTACTATATCATTCTCACTAAGAAATTATGATACAGTCACTTTCTAGTGTTGTTGTTGTGGAACTTATACATCTTTAAGCTAAATGGCGATTTACTCACTGGTTCACTTGTGCGAAAACGAAGTTCAAGTGTCCCATTCACTGTGCTTTTCCAAGATTGTGTTGAAAGCCAAGACTCGGGACTTCGAAAGCAAACCGAGTTATTTTCTTGTGGACAGGAAAACTTAATGCTGCGCGTCACAAAAATACTGGGATCGTCATTTTTGGCCATTCTTGAGAATTCGAGTCGAAGCGGGTTGTCGTTGATGTACGTAAGCTGAAAAAATGAAAAAAATGTTTTTTGTCGACACAAAACTAAATCTAAGCAAGAATACTATAAAATTCTCTTTCGAACACCACGTTATTCATAATACATTGTCTCAGCATGTACGAGAAAGAAACACGATTAACAGTCTATCTTACATTTTTTCTTTCAGTTTTTTTTTTCACATGTTGTAATAAAGACACTTCAGTGCCGCAATAAAGATTGGCGAAATGAGTCCTGTTGGCCGCAACACGCCGAAGGACAGCCAAGGACCAGGTGGCGTGATTATATCTACGACCTGACTTGCTCCCACCTTGGTGTGGAACCTGCAGAATTGTCAGGGGTTGCTAAAACCATGAGTTGCTTCGAGACTTCCTAGGGCTACTTCCCCCGTGACCCCTCCAGAGAAAATGCGTGTTTGAAAATGATTGAATAACATCTGTTTTTTTAGCACAGCCAGCGTTTCCAGGTTTAGTACAACTAACCGGTGTGGGTGTATCGAGGTAAGAAAAAGTGAACTGTTTTGCACCTGACGTCCAGAACACAGGTGGTGCTCATGTTGCCATAACAATTTCCACAAGATCCTTGAATAATTCACAGCCGGGACAGTCACACCACAGAAATTCACTCGCATTTGAATAATGCATTGACGCCCAAATAAACTCGGTATACTGCGTTGATCGAGGTACGGCTTTGCTTGGTCCATAGATGCATAATCTTTACCATAGATACGTGACAAGTATGAAACATACCATTACTTTCAAACGTATCATAGCATACGGTTTTAGACAATTTCAAACATCGTTGCCTGCAAAAATGCATGCTAACAAACACCTCATGTCTTTAGTTTGCTCGTACAAAAAGAAAGGCTATACACAACTTTTTACGAGCCCAAATCTCAGCAACCTATCCTGACTTCAATATGCAGATCCATTTTTGCATAGATTATGTCAGAAACGACGAAGCGCCTATGCTTATTTTGGTCTATAGATTTTTAGGCAGACGCCCAAACGTTTTTTAACTATGATCCATAGAATGTAATCGATAGCGATCCCACGGGAAATGCCTGCTGGTAATTAGAAACGATTTCAATCAAAGCAGCCTTCTTTTTAAAAGTCATTGGACAATAACCAAAATCGACCATGGCATTATATTCCCATTTACGTCGGCGCGGTCGTGCAATCGCAGAATAGTTTGTTAGCTCAAAATCCCAGCAAACCACCTTTGCAAAGTTAGAACTCAACATCCACAAGCAAACTCGCACATCGGTGATTACATCTGAAGCCATGACGTGCACATACGGTCGACAATTTAATCTGTCAGAAATCCAAGGATTCCCATTTTCTTAAATTGCAAGGCACAGAACAGGCGCGTAGCCAGGAAGGGGGAAATGCCCCCCTCAATTCCGAACGTTGCACCAAAATTTTTCAGGGTAATCAAGGTTTTGATGCGTAAGCCAAAGAAATACTTCAGTGCAAATCAACGACACTTCTTACGGAACCTATTACATCAGCCTTTAGTCGAA
>JGI24158J21664_10002373_pt1 | contig 22710 bp, 11 predicted proteins | sample Ectturendosymbi3_FD_21664 | JGI IMG/M metagenome (IMG submission 21664)
GTTATTTCTTGCGTCACAGAGTCTTTTGCTTTTGAATTGCTGGCACTGCCAAGAGTTGCTTTATTATTTTTTGGACTGAAGATGGATTAAGATTAATCCGAAACGTCTCAGAATAAAAATGTATAGTTTTTTGAAGGCTTTTTTAGTGTTAATAATACTTTTTTGTATTGCGCTATACCTATTTTTACCCTTAGCGCCGTTTAAAGAGAAAATATTTCTGAAATGGTAGTCATGTCAGCCAAAGCCGGATTAAAGGGTAGGGGGCCCGGGGCAATTTTTACTGGAGGGCCCTTATGACGTAATTCGTGATTCTATTGGAATAAGAGCTGATGATGCTTACTTTGTAGGCGAAATATATGCTCTGTAATATAGTGTCTGATTCTGTGCTGAGAAAGGATTTCTTTCCACAGACAGCGAAATCAAACATATTTGCCTTGAACAAAACCGAAAACACTTATAGGCTATTCAGTAGCGATTACTAAAACTGGCAGACAGTCAAACTTGTAGACAAATCAGTTGCTGTTGGAGGATCTTGACAAGTAACGCAACATATAAACATAATATAGAGTTGTATTCTTGTATCGCTTCTGAATCACGAAAAGTTTTCAAACGAGTATTTTATCTGAAACAAATAATTTTATCACGGGGGCCCACTTGCAGCGGGGAGCCCGGGGCAATTGCCCCCACTGCCCCCCTCTTTATCCGGCCCTGATGTCAACTATACTTACAGTTAATTAAAAACCATTCTTTTCAAAGCGTTACGAAATTTAGACATTTTCGGATTTGATCATGCTTCTCCTCCCAACTATGAAAGTCGGTTGGTTAAGCAAATGCAAGCAATCGCTGGTATCTTTTTTCATATCTAAAAATCCTTAAATAACGAGTTTCAACAACCTGGTAACTTGGCAAGGGGTCCTGCAGACGCATATTTGATTGTCTTTCTTCACCAGGTAGTCCAGTGCGGGATCAGCGCATTGTTTGTAAACTTCTGGACTGCAGAATGTTGCGTTACCTGTTAGCCAAGAATAAAATTAAACTACCTGGCATTCGTTTCAGAATCCTTTGCTGGGTGCGACTTAGTTAAATGTAAAACTAGAAATCTTGACGTAAAATACTTTACGCTTGTGTCACAGTAACATTTTAGTCTGAGTACATGGGTTCATGCAGTCAGTAAAAAATTTGATCAATCAGTAAATGTACGTGAAAAGTCTCTAGCGCTGCAGTTGGAGAAAGTGAACATCAGTTTTGGGATTGAGTGCTAATAGTATTTTTAACTAGTATTTTTCACTTTTTTTATATCAGTTTCAACGATGTGGGAAATTTTTATATCAGTTTCAACGACGCGTGACTTCTAGTGAGATGGTTATTAACAAACGACTTTTTTAATCCTAGTATTTTGTTATTGTGGATCTCTCTCAATTTGTGTCCCGATGTAATGAAAAAAACTTCGCCGTTTCTTTATTACTGCCGAAAGAAAATGAAGCCAAAGGTTTTTCTAAGACAAACTTGCGTTTGATTACTTTTAACTTGACGGCTATTTTATTCGAAGAGCAAAATAGACAGGAATAACCCTGTGGAAAAACTACTCACCGGGCATGTGCACCATTCTGCATCCACAGTGGTCCACAACAAATTCTGTTTCGCACGTAATACGACAAGCCGATATGCTGTAGTTTTCGAAATGGAAGTGCTGCGACTTGTCTACTCCTGGAACGCAGTTACCCCAAGGGCTTGACAGAAAAGTAACCTGATCAAAAGAAGATTTGATGCTTGTTTCATGGCATTTTATGTCAACGTCTGTCATAAAAACTGATTCCTCTGCGTGTTAACTGAAACTTTTGGTAGTTTAATTCGGATCAGTTTTCCAAAGGTATGGAAAGGTATAGATTTGCAGTTTGAGATAGGAGTTCATTCAGAGCATTTTTATCTCAGTTTTTTGATAAATCACAACTGTTTAACATGTGTTTGTTACGTCAATGATAAATCGCAAACTGTTTAACATGTGTCTGTTACGTCACTGTGCACTTGGTGGTTTGTTTTGGTTAGCTGTTCCGACTGTGACCTTTTCCTTTCGAATGTAAAGTGGGCAGCTGGGGTTGCAATTTTTATTAGACTTTTTTAATTTGTAACTTTACTGTTTGTGGGTTTTATTTTATTTTATTCTATTTATACTTCATGCACTTCGCAGAGCTGATGATGCCTACATCGTAGCGAAATACATTGATTGTTCTGATTGTATTGCATTGTGTAACGCCTTGTGTAACATCTATACACTCTGTAAGATCTTAGTGTGTCTGATTCTTTGCTGAGAAAGGATTTCTTTCCATAGACACTGTTTAACATGTTGTTTTATACTGTCACACGACCTCCCAAACACTCCTTTGATTCAAAACGCGTTTGTTCAAGAAATCTTTATGTCTTGTTAACAATGTAACTAAAGTAATATTTTGTTTTGATATTACTTTGTCGTTGTTCTGTTGACCGACGGGAGCTTGTTTTTGTAGCTGCGCCCATGGGCGTCGGAAAGGAGGGCCCTGGCCCCTGGATTTTGAAACTTTATATTTTTCCATTAAATTTTCAGCAAAAGAAGGTTGTGTTCTTAGTTTCCAGTGGGCAAAATGAAATTGCACCACTTCTGATTCCCCTGGAAAAATCATTTTTGCTACCACTGGAAAAATCATCTCTTTTCCCCCTGGAAAAAGTCTTTCCGGCGCCCATGGCTGTGCCTTCACAACTAGAGTGAATTTGTGAAAGTATTCACACTCTTGCAGAACGTTAAAAGATTTTATTCACGTAGTATCCAACAAACCGTAAGGTGTAAAATAAACAATTAAGAAAAACGTGTAAATTGCAGAATACCCTGACAGAATATTAAACACTGGCGAAACATCGTATTTGGACGTTAAGTGAGAACAAAACCGGCGATTGGTTGAAGTTACCTGCCAAATTCTCTACACAGACATGTTCAGGAAATTTGTGTATAACAAGTCTGAAGTGGTGAATCAACCCACTTTTGTTAATGTGTATTTTTATTTAACCTTGCAAATATTCAGCCAAAAAGTAGCTGACGGAAAGGTATTGAATAAGAAGCTAACAAAAAATTCACTTGTTCTGAAATTGTCAGGCGTAACCACCTTTGCTCAAAATTTGATTCTTAAAAATCACGCTACGAAACAAGGAAAGCCTTTCCTTNAAAGGGCAATATCTCAAACATTTCTAGCAACAGAACGTGGAGTTAAAGCTTGCTCAACGAAACAGCCGATGAAAAAACTTGCCCTTTGTTCCTGCGTTGCTACCAAAGTTTGAAATCCAGGGGAAATCCCAAATCCCAGCTCGTGGATGAACGGCGGCTCTGACTGAACGTGCAACTGGACTTTGAATCCTGCTTCTACTGAGATCTCGTCTGCCAAGGAAAAAGTTGTTGCTGATCCCACAGTATAATTTTAATTTTGCCAAGTTTCTCTTTTGTCATTAAAAGCTTTGAAAAACATACACATGCCTGTTGGACATCTTTGTTTAGCGTCTTTTGCATATGGAAAAGTCTTATTCAAGAATCGCAGAGACTTTATAGAATTTTGCAAATTGCTATCAGCAGAAAGTTGCGATTAAAAACTTATGGCAATATTCACATTGTCTTGTGGATCAGCCAGTCCGTTTGATTGTGGCTCAATCGTTCTGGCGTTTACTGTCTTGCTTGTTTGTGTCTATTTCAATATCAAAATTGAGTAGAGCTTCCACAACTACTTCATGTAACAAGAATAGCAGTTCAGGTAAAACGACCGTGAAAGGTAAAATTGGGTGTTCCGCAAACCCGTCTGGTTCATTCACTTTAAAAGGTCTTTTACTTGCATAAAAATCAGGGTTCCTTGTGGTTTTGATTTTTATACATTACAAAACGCACATTGGATTAAGTTATTCAAGTACGGTATGTACTCTCCACGATGGGAATAAGCAAGGAATCGATCAGCAAAAGGTACACTGCTTTTTGCTGATCGATTCCTTGCTTACTCCCATCGTGGAGAGTACATACTTGAATACAGATATGTGCAAGTTTGAATCATCGCAAAATGATGAAAGCAGAGCGCAGTTGGCTTATTTCTCGAAAGTATACAGAAAACATAATGCTTTTAACTGGATTAAGTTATGTTTAACTTTGACCATAGCGAAACATCGTACTTGTATTGTACATGCATGCAGCATTTTTGGCGGTATACTTTTCCGCTCAGTTGTCTTGTTTGTATGTAAAAATTTTGAACAAGAGCTCATGATTCCCATTAGCAAGTTAGGTGAAATATGTACTCTTGTAAGATCATAGTGTCTGATTCTTCGTTGTTACAGGATTTCTTTCCATAAAGAGTAAAAGTTTTAAGATTATATTAAGTGAACTGTAGACAGCTTTTCCAGAATTGGAAGAATGCCAACATGTAAGCCTTAAATGTTGAGTGGATGCTTCTGAACATTTCTTCATGTATTACCCATGTTTTATTGCAGTAGTTTGCTTGTAGTAACAGGGACGTTTAAGAAGTATCCGAAGATGAGTGAAAACTTTGGCAAACTTTCAATGTTGAATACGAACTTGTTATCAACAGCTGTGGGCCAAAGAGTAGACAAAATTTGTGGCCGGGCTTTTTATGCCTTATGCATTAGTTTAGCATTTACGTGAGTTCTCAAGGAAATAGTACGTTAGCTAAAACGTTTCTTTTACGAAACTAAAATTCAAATATTTCCGGAATTTGCTGAGTAAATTTCGGGCATTTCCCTTAATTTGCCTTTTTTGGCCCAATTTTGGAACCAGGAACGCTAGAAAGTCGATCAAAGGCTCTAAAGACTATAGCATAGAACCCAAAAAAATTTGAATCAAGAAATCGACTTGATTGGTCGACTCCCATGGGATGATGACATCATCCAAATGTAAACAAATATGCACAAACATCCTCTTATTATGTAAACATCAACAACAAACCCGACATCCCAAACTTAAAATTATTTTTTTCAGTCTAAACTACAAGACTTCACGAGTCTTTAGAGGGCTTGAACAGCTCTCTAGCATATTCTGGCGGCGAGTTATGGCCATATATAATATGGGTGCAATGCACCCTAGGTAAGTGTTTGTGGGGGTAGAAATTTTTGCCATATTTCGTTTTTGGGCCGTAATTTTGGTTTCAGACATGCTAGAAAGCCAATCAAGGGCTCTAAAGACTGGGATGGTAGTCTAGTTTCCAAAACAACTTTGCGCCCCAAAATTGGCTCATTGGATTGGAGCCCAGGGTCGGGTAAAGTTGGCCAAAAAACGCAAAAACACCCCCAATTGTGACGTTCCACCAGAGAACCCCAAACCCAAATCGAAAAATTTTTTTTTGATCTCAACTAGAAGACTTGCTAAATCCGTAGGTGGTTTGAACAGCTCTCTAGCTCAGTCGGCTGGCGAGTTACAGCGTTGCAAAGCTTTGCAAAAGAGTGGCGCACGTGGGACTTAAAAGGGTTTTGTTTCTTTGAATATTACCTTATTATTTAAGTGTATAATTAGTACAACATCAACGAAAGCCAGCGCACTCATTTTGTGACTTCAAAGTGTATACTGACACCCCGAAAATAGACAAGACGAAAAGACGAAACAGAAAATTCTTCAAGGCTGCTCACAATTCAAAACATCAATATCTTCTACATCTTGCAGAAAAATATGAGGAAGGATCAAGAGTTAGTCTGGCAGGCACAAAACGTGACATCGCATCGCTAGCGGAACTGTTTGCACGCTTTATTTCTTTACGTGAAAAACTGTAAAAATGGCGCCCGGGGAAAGAAACAAGTTTGGCGCCCCCATGTTCGAACCTGAGGTCTTTCGGAAGCAAATCTGCTCTTGAAGAAAGTACTTTTGACATTGTTAGGACTTATCGGCGCCCCCGCAGTGATTCGGCGCCCCCATAGTGATTCAGCGCCCCGGGAATCGCGCCCCCCTTGGCCCTCCTTCTATAGGCCTCTTGTTTTTATGTGAAAATCGATTTTCTATTTTATAAAAATTTGCTGATTCCTTCAACTTCGTCGCCTTTGTGGAGACTGGTTAGTTGAATGTTTTACTGAAAATGTATTTGTTTAGAAAGCATACATTTTTACTTGTCATTTTTACTAGTCTGGCGTCTTTCTACAAAAATTGTTTTTTGAAACTTGCCCACATTTAGTAAAGATAAGCGCAGGCTTAATTCATCGATCCAATACAAGACCTGTTTCTGCCCAAACGGGCATATACTCGTCCTGTTGCGTATCAAGCAGAATTTCGAGTCCATTGTCGATCCCACCCTTCAGAGTTGTGAGTGGATCAGAGGTCTGACCGGAGTTGAACATGTAACACTTGCCGTATCTTGTGAACACCTGCGTACAATAGTATGGAGTAATTCTGGCAAAATCGTGTGGATGTCTGTGTCTATTATCCATGCTGGTGCTGGCAAAAGCGCTTGCCTAACACTTAGCCTGACACAATCATACATATTTCCAGCCTAAACGCAGCTGGTTTCGGACTATATGTAGTTGTGTTTGGAAGTTAACTACGCAAAAAGAGTGCGACAAAACTCAATCACATGATCATTCCCAAAAATGTGTATAATTTATTCCAATAATAATAAAACCAAGCATTGATAAGACGTAGAAAAACGCAACGCAGTGTAAACATAAGCAACTAGAAATAGAGTGCTTCAAACAATTCGCATGAAAAGCTCTTTTACTGATCAATCAGTTCAAGCGACTTGTAGATTCGAGGGAAAAGCAAATAAAAATATCCAATTTGCAATCTTAGTCTCCTTTTATTCCTTTTTTATATGGTCAGTTGCTCTAGTTAGATTACTAGATAAAATTTCGCCACTTGAAGCTTGGTGCTGCATGCGTGCAGCGTCGAAATGTTAGATGTTGAGTCAATGAGGTTCGGTTTATTTTTTGTTTAATAAACCTGAGTATATTTTAGGAACATTTCCAAAGAACAGTTAATTTTGCACCACTGTATAAAGTTGAATAGTGTTAGAGTATTTCCGTGCTTGAACGTAAATTTATAGGATGAGTCACATAAATAATGAATAGTTCTCTTTGTTTTAATGTAATTAAAAACCTAGTTAATCAGTTTATGTTTTCGGGAAGCGGGAGAAGAGGAGACTAAGTTGTTAAAAGTGCATTCTTCCTCTAGGTTTCGTTGATTTTAGTGCTTGATGTGTCCTTCTCTGCATTTTTTTAAAAGACCAAGAAAATCGATGAGAATTGGGATTATCTTGGTAGGAATCCAATAAGTCAAGCTAAAGCTCATAAGTTTCCTCCTACCTTACAAGGAGCACCAAGCGCAAGTCTAAAATTTGATGAAGAACTATGCAGTTGAATTCTAACAAATGAATGCGTTCAAAGAAAACCAACGTTAACGATAAGTTAGATAACATAAGCCAAAATTATTAAAGATTAGTATGCCCCTTTTTAAAATTTTGCATTACTTTTGATGATAGGCTACTAGCTCGTAGTTTGTTTACTGGACAACCTGAAAAATTATCGCATTGTGAAATAGTTTCACACAACTTTGATGTAGTCGCACGCTCTTCAATTTCATTGCTATTCCAGCAAGGCTTTTACAGTGAATCACGTAGCATTTATTGGTAACGCTCTCTTCTTGTCTGAAGGTCAATAAAAGGATTTGCCAACTATACACCTAAATACATATTTGCCAACTATGTTCACACGTTCTTAGCGTATGCGATCAGGGAAAAAGCTTCTTTAAGACAACTTGGTTTCCATCTGATCAACAGATACGTTTTCTGAACTGTCCAAGCTTACCGGATCCCAGTACAAAGATGACCTACAGTCCTTTTCGCGGTAGCTACAGCGCTTCAGCATCCTGCTTATTTGGTGTCCTGAGCGATTGTAAAACTCAGACATGTTGAAGAGTTTGTTTTGGGGTCGATACTTTCTTCGGAGCTGCATCACGCGGTAAATCTTTTTCCAGACGGATGGCCAAGCCTTGTAGTTTCGAAATCGACTGCAGAACAAAAAAGTCTCGATTTAAAATGTTGAATTATTTTTTTGGGATTCCACTTTATCGTGTGATCCTTGCGCACTCGCCACAAATGGCAGGCTGCACAGCATTACGATGGATGGTTGGCCGGCTCTGCGGCTCAGTTCTGGACCTGATTGGTGAGAACACGAAGGTTAAAATGGAGAACGTTTGGACATTGAGCAGTTCAGCATACTACTGAAAAGTTTAGCCGCAACGTGTATAAACGTCTCAGAAAAAGAGGTTACTGAATAACGACTAAATATAAAGAGAAAATATTTTGACAAAAAGCTGTAAATGCTGCTAAGGCTTTTGCGTTGGTAAGTTTTATCGCAAGAAGCGACATTACTTCGCAATACAGCTACAAAGGCCTTACGGTGTTATTCTAACTAATTCGAGTCATTTTTTGTTTTTGTTTTCGACTCACTTTGACTTCAATGAATAATCGTTATTGAGCAACCCAAGAATGCTTGATCCAAGGTAATAATAATCGTCCGTTGTAATCGCACTAAATCGAAAGGAATTGACGTTGCATATGGTTACTGCTGGAAAGTCTATTTCGCTTGCTTGACGCTCATCAAGTTTTGTCACATGTGGGTGCGACCTGTAGTAGCTGTAACGGTCAAAAGCCTAAAAAAGCAAATATTAAGTACTGTACGTCTTATTCTGGAGGCCAACAACGAAATGCATTTCATGTCTTTGGATCCTTCATACCTAGAACTACGGACCATCACACTGCTTCCTTGTGGAAGCAACGCTCAAAAGCGTAATTTTTTTTAAACCGATGAGTTTTTTATAGGAGACCAATTTGCAAAATCAAAACCTTCGTTAAAGATGCGTGGGATTGAATCGCAAATTCGAGACGTTGAGATGTCGATTGGCTAAGGTAACTCGAACTTTCTAGATTAGCCCTGATTCCAACTAAGTTAAATCCAAGTGGCAAAAGTAAAACTATGAAATGCCAAGACTAGCAAACCAACACATTTAAGCCTTTTTGCAAAAACTGTATCTTTTCTCATGTCATGGGATTTGTTTGAGACAAAGCAAGTGAGAAGTGACTGTAACTATGACTTCAAGACTAGAACAGAAGTGGATCATTGGCAACTTGACGGTCGTTGTGCGCAATTTTTGAAGTAAAAGACACTCATTTCTAACCAGTATACTTGATTTTTAGTAACTGAAGACAAAACAAGGTTTCAGTAAAACTAGTTTCCACACAGGTGAAGAGTTGGGATCAATCAGCAAATTTTAATAGGAAATCGATTTCATGCAACACTACGCGCTATCGGTTCTACAACCAGCAAGCAACGCTTACGGGTGAAACGCTGAAAGGCCAAAGCTAAAGCAGAGAAAGTAAACAAACTTTATACCAGGGGTCATCAACCTTCGTGAAACTGAGAGCTACATCTTGGGTACCGATTAACGCTTAGGGCTACTAGTTTGATACACAACTCTGAAGTAAAACTTTTGCTCGAATTACCTTTAATTATGTTATTATTAATGATGCTAATCTATGTGACGATAATCATCATCTTATTGCTAATGTATTTTCAAAACAGGCCCGCGGGCGACCAACGTGGTCCTCGCGGGCGACCTGGTGCCCGCGGGCACCATGTTGGTGACCCTTGCTCTATACTAAAACGCAAGCTGCGACAAATCAAAAACGTGAAAATGCGTTTATCTCAAATTGCTTTCACTGCAATACTGAAGGTATCTTACGCCGCCGAAATTCCAGCAATGAAACAACCAACAAAGCCGTTATAATTACTCATAGAGCTCAGGTACAGTGCGTAACATCAATTATTGCAGTAAAAGCAAAGGATAAAATCGTATAAGACCTGAGCAGGCCCTTAAGAAATTTAATATGTTTGCAGGTGAATTATTTTTGAAAACGTTGAAATGAAACGAATTAAAGCTCTTTCACAATTTAATCTGAAAGCCTAACACAGTGCTGTTATTTAATAATAACCATTGATATTTAAAAGATGTTTCTATGTGTTAGTCACCGTTTTATCTAACCCTGAATACACTTCACCAAAATTCTGTATGCTATACAAAGAAACGTTAAATTTGCTAAGCGGATATAATTCAAAATATATTAGCTAAGGTGTTAGTAAAGCTTTTAAATCTAGTTGCATTTCAGACAGTCATGATCTGCTGACTTTATTTAGGCAAAAACAAACTCCAGGCAAGTTGATCAAAAAACAACACATTTTAGCAGCATTTTAATGTGAAAAACAGATGAAACTGTTAATTCTCGTAGAGCCGTGGAAGGTTGCACCAGAATAAACTACCAGAAGTCGGGACAAAGTTGAAAAGATACAAGATTACCGTTTTATCCGCTGTTACAAATGGCACTAAAGCCCAAGTACGCTTCGCTGGCGTTGAACATGTTAAGAGGAAACGCTTTATTTGTAGACCTGTGAGCCGCAAAGCAAAAGGAATGACGAACTGAAATCGACGGGTCTTCAGCCATACCAATGATTTTACATAAAATCCTTAGTTAAATCACGCCAATAACAATTTAGATGCAATTGCAGTGTACGTACCTCAAGCAAACAGTATCCAAAAGCGGTGATGAAAGCAATGGCCCAAAGACCTCTTCGCAAGGTGAACCGTCCGTTCGTGGCAATGTGGTTAATCCCATGAAAAGTGGAATTTGCGGCGAAAAACACCAAATCTGAAGGCTTCTGGTCTTGCACTTTCTTTCGCTGAAATGCACACTATTGCCAGCATTTTTTAAAGTCAACACTTCCCAATTGAAAGTCGGACTAATACACATGCCGACTCTCTGTAAGCAGTGGTCTCAAGCTAGTATTCTGCTTTCTAACAAAAGCAAGCTAGTACAATTGTTATGCTTTTTACGCATGGCATTACTAAGCAGCTTGAAGGACACTTTTTATGGACAATTACCTCCGTCTCTTAATATTTTCAATGTCTTTTGATCTCTTGTTTGTAAATCAATCCAGTGATTTGGAAACATTTCCGATCATTTGAAAATATAGGACTTATTTGACAGTATGTTTTAGATTACTTTGAAGAAGGAAATGTTTAGCTGAATATCACCACGTATTACCACTTTTGCTCATTTGCATGAATTGATTACTGATACTGCCATGGTTACACGTGGACATTTTTGTGGTCGCTTTTGGTTATCTTAGCGTGGAGGAAGTCGACTATTCCTCGTTAAACATTTTTCGACGAAATATAAGTTGTTTCTGTGAGTAAACTGGGAGACCGTTTAAAGCATTTTGTGTTTGGCGACGCAAAAGGCGACAAATACCCTATCATCACCAGGGGCGGATCCAGGGGGCGATTGGGGCGATCGCCTCCCATAATTGCTATCAAAGTAACTTTATTCACCATAATTTTGTACAATTCGGAAAACAGCATTCGCGACAAAAGGCCATTGTTTTGTCACAGCAGTGTTGCGAAGTATACTTCATCTCTCTTGCAGTAGTGAACCTGTAATGCGACTTGACTACCAAATATTACTGAAATAGTCCCCCCTAACCTTACTGTCTACACCCCCCCTGTCATTCACTGTTCTGGAGCCGTTGGAAGGTCATTGGTTACCACATAAACTGCCACACAATTTACCGAAATTAAGTAATAAACTGCGCAAACTACGAAAGTGAGTAATAAACTACCGGTCCGGTAATAAACTTTAGAGTATCTTAAACACAACGTGTTAACCATCATGCTTTTCGGTGGTGCAAAGCGAAGGACGGTGCAACTCATTCATGCTGACTAGGCGTGAAATACTTCATTATTTCTAGAAGTTTAATGAAGGTAAGAACAACACGTACAGATGTCACCCTGCACTGAAAACATTGGGATGCCAGCAAAAATGCAATTAAAGTTTACTTCGGCGCGTTAAAGACTAAATACATACGTATGCCTGTAACTGCATGGATGAACACAAAGACTAGGCAAAGCTCATACTGTATCCAATTGTTCAAAATTTAAGGATTTTTTGTGGTTTGAAAAAAGTTGAAGAACTCCATAAATGCAACAAAAAGTTGTAAACATTGGGTCAAAAAGTCACAAGCTTCGGTTATTTGTTTCAATTTTTGTCATGCATTTTATGAAACGTGATCTAACAATTTGCAACATGTTTTAGTTGTTTCCAATGAATAACAGAGTCCGGCAAATATATTATTCTTACTTTAAACTTAAAATTTGAGGTAACATTTCCAGGCAGAGTAATCTAGTTGTTTCTCTTTATTTGATGTTTTTTTTTCTCGGAAATGGTGGTGGCGATGTGCTTGAGATCATGCAAAAATGTTGCGGTTTCATGACACAACTATTCTACTTGCTGTTTGTGTACCATACACTTTTCAATATTGTTCGATATTTCTTAAAAAATTTGAAATGAAATGTAGGTGACTGCTGTGCTGTGGAAACCTTAGACAAAACTGCTCAGGGTACTAAGCAGTCGGTTTATCGTTTTTGCTGATGTAACACGGTACGTTGCGGACACTGAAGGTGCTTTAACGAAGTCAAGTAAATGTGCTTTAACAACAAGATGAATTATTGTTAGTTAACAGAAAAAATTTAAAAACATTGAAAACTGAAAGATTTTAGAGATAAAAGTACGACAAAATTGAAAAACACCCTGCAACGGCAAAATTATTCAAGTCAATTTCTGTTAAACTTACCCTTCGCGATACTGTGCTGCTGCTTTCTTTGTAACCGTATGAAGAGAGAGTTACGTCTGTTTTGATGGATTCCGTTTCGCCAGTGACTTCTCTGTGCAAAGGGCCCACTTCATGTCGCCCCACCGACGACAGGTCTGTGCAAGGAATGCTACCAACAGAAGCGTAAGGAAGCTGCTTGCAAGGTGACAGTAACGTCTCTGCGCGGTCAATCGGAGTTTTAAAAGGAGGCAAGTCGACGTAGGCTGGGTGCTGGTGGCAGCTTCCTGCTCCGCGATAACTTTCTTTATACATAGCAGGATATTCGCAATCACTTTTTGTCTGATCTAAGCACCTTTTGTCAATAAAAACATTTCAGGCTAGGCAGAAAAACTGCAGGCACGGTAAATCGCTACTTGTCATATACACTGAACGAGCTAAGCGCGGAAATGGCTAGAAGTTTCATTTCATCATGATGTGAATAACTGACTGATCTAGCGCGGAGTAACCTTTTGATTGCATTTCAGCGTCTTTTCTTTTGTTTTATTTTTCTGTGATTAGTACGCAAACCCTGATATTGATGCTACACAGATGAAATATCTGAACCACACACAATGACAATAGAAACTTTAACGACTTAACTGAAGCTCTTCAATTTTTGCCTGCTTACCAGAAAAATTTTCGGTAGCCACTTTTTGACACGTTAAAAATAATGCTACGTATTCCCTAGTTCATCAACCATATTATGGTCTTTGTAACATATTTAAAAACAACCGAATAGTATGTGCTGTATACCATTATAACCCAAAGAAAACACTTGTTATTTCTTTAAATAGAATGCGTTTATCCAGTTTTTTTAAGGTGTTTTCGGGACCCGATTCGGGTCCATAGAATTCAAAATCGGGTCCCTAGAATAAGAGAAAATCATCATCGGCTCCCTAGAATCAAAGAAAATCGGGTCCCTAGAATCAGAGAAATTGGGTCCCTACAGCTTCGTAACGGGTTCCTAAAATTTTCCTTTAAAAACCCTGGATCAAAAGACCTTGGATAAAATATGCTGTTTGTTTTGAATTTGTCTTATGCAAGTTTACTTTGGTTAGAAAAAAAATCTTTTGAAATATAAATACAGTTTTGTTGTTAATTCTTATTGATGAATAAACTGCATGATTGATTTCAATTATAGTGCACGGGAAATTTCTCAGCTATTCAGCATTACTCTTTTAGTTGCATAACAGATAATACCTACGCAGATGTTTCTGTCAAACGTAAACGATATTAAAATAAAAATGAAAATTCATGAAATTCGCTTTTTCGCGCCACTTCCTTTTTAGCAACTTTAAAGATTGTCTGAACTGTATTGGAACTGAAAAAACTGCTAAAACCTACGTCGTCTAGATTGGCAAACTTTTCATCAAAACTGTAGTTGCTTGTTTTTGTTAATACAACGCGCAGCACCATTAGTCTTCCGCGGCGTGCTTCCGTTAATGTGGGTCTGTTGCGTTTTTCGATGATATTGGCCTCAGATAGTTTTACAATTCCAGTGAAAACCATTATTTGAGAACGACGTATTCCTAGTTTTTACTTGTCACAGCTTGTGTTTTGATTCATCCATTTCATTCTTGGGTGTGTTTGCTTTCTCTGCTCTTTTTTTTAGCCCTTCAAGCTTTCACCCCAAGCATTGCTTGCAGATTTTAGGACTGAGAATGCGTAACATTACGTGAAATCGATTCCTTGCCAAACAAAGTGGCAAATATATTCAACTCAGCCGCTTTGGCGGAGACTAGTCACTTGAATACAGATATGAGGAGTCTGAATCATCTCAAAGCTAAGAAAGCAGAGCCCAGTCGGCTGATTCCTCGACAGCTTGCAGCATACGTAGAGCTTTTACCTCTCAGCCCCAGCAAGTGAAAGAACTTGGAATAAAAACATTATTGCTTGCTACTACACAGTCCTTGATCTGCTAATCTACCACAACAACCTGAGGTCAGTGGCTTCTTAGGTTCAATTTCTTTAAATTTCACCATTACAAAATTCTAATCATGTATCACAGAATTGGCGGCACTAAAACGCTACAGCTAAATGCGATGTTTGTACGAACATTTATAGGAATACTTTAATTTCTGGAGTTTGACTGTCTTGGGTATATGGCTATGAAATTGGAAGTTGTGTCGAGATGTGTCTCACAGCGAACGTTTAATACTTGCAATCTTTCTGCTCCTATTTCTTAAATAAAAAGCAAACAATTCAAGCAGACTTCTTCAAGACAACGATTTTAACGGCATTACAGGGAATTTAGCAGCACCCAAAACATGGGATCAGTGTGAGGTGCAACGAATCGTAGGCAAAAAGAAAGCATGTAAAGGAAATGAATGACAGTTTAGGCAGCAGCTGAAGATGCAGCGAAATCTCAAGCATAAGAAAAGCACTGCAAAATTCTTGGTGATGCACAGCTTCCAGTAAGCCACCAACAGCTTGTGCAGACTGCCGTACACACATCCGAGCAGTGCCAATGCGCAGTAATTAGAAAATCATTAAATGCAAACAAATTGCTAGGTGACTTAAGCGATTATGTTCCAGTCTTGTTTTAAAGATACTGTAAGTTTTGGTCAACCTTCACTCGTTTCCAGGGCCTCTGATATAAATTTTACCAGGGCGTGCGAAGGCCGATACCGGGCCCCTTTGGTTCTGGGGCCCTTTTCGAAACGTGCATAGATTTGTTGTATTGCAATCACGATATAGACAAAACAGCTACCGTGCTATAGTTATGAGCGTTGCAATTGGAGAAGCGACCATCAATTTTGAACTTGATTCCAAGAAAAACTTAGCGTGCGTACTTTTATCTTCCTGGGCACCACTACCTCTGGGCATGGGTACAATGCACCTCTGGCAGCCCCTTCTTGTAGGGCCTACTCGTTTTCCTAGCATGTGTATTTGCGTTCTTGCCGTTGCATCTCGCAATGCCCATAGTTTTTCGTTATTGATAAATTGTATGTAATAAAGTCCTGCTGATGGAGCCTACTTGAATACCCGGGAAACGTTCGCAAATAAGCTAAATAAAAGCAATCACCAGAAGAAAGACTTCAATTGCTTCAAAGTAAACCTGGTGGCAACTGCGACGAAGCGGCATGAACAGCTGAAAAATGGTATTTTTCGCATAAAAAGCTTATTGGAGTTTCCACGAAACATAAAATGAGAACATGATTCACATTTGTAGATGAATCACCAAATCTGACACATAATTTTCATTGATCTTAGTTCTTAAAATGTTATATGCTATTAGTCTACTTGCAATATTTCTACGAAGATCTTAAACGTTACCAATATTAAGTCCATAAACTGACAAATCATCAACAAATTCTTTGCTTTGATTCTGTGGTTGCTGTGTACAGAGTGTCACAAATGCATACATATATCTAACTCTCTTTCCTCATTTTCTACATAGCTTGTTTCAAACATTTCCTTTTCGCGGTCAATCTAAGTTTAGGCTAAGTTCTAACTTGTTCAAATTCTTATGATCCTAAAGGAAGAATCTCAGCTTTCGTCTCATTTATTATCATGTCGAACTTCTCTCTATTCTGAAAGCAAAACTTTAAGGAAATGCAAAAAATGTCGCCATGCTGAAGATGAGACTTACGCATCTTTTAGTGACACTGGTACAACTTAAAAGTAACAAAACAAAAAAACAGTATAAGAGATAAATAACCTAACCTTTAGGATACCCTCTTTTAGATTTACCACACCTTTTGCAAACACGCTGTAGATTCTTGCATTTGTTTTTCCTTTTCCATAGAAATGTACATGCTCCTTATTTCTTCCACAATGTCACGATAGTTTCACTTCAAAAACCGTTACAAGCAAAAAAGGCCAACGCCAATGTTCCAAGTGGATGAAGACGCTGAGCTTTCCGGGTATTTGGACAAAGTCGCAAGTATCGATTGGAAACCTTCGATCGCGCGAGCGACACCGCAATTATCCGAAAGCGAAATTAAACTACCGTTATTGTTTTGGCAGGTGCTGGTTTGATTGGGTGGGCTGCCATTTCGCGATCGCGGTTTAACTTGGCAAGGGAGCCAGCAGTGCATGCGTTCCGAACACAAATGAACCAACTCGGTCGGAGCTAATCGCACACTAATGAGCATTACCCCATCGAGGCTACTTCTGCGATTGGTTTTGATCCCTAGAACAAAGGTTGTGCCTCACACTTCGCGGAAGTCGAAAACCCATCTGCGCTGGGCTTCCAGAGCGTCTTTTATTGAAATGCATTTCCAGCATTCAACAACTGGATGGGAAGCGGGGTGAAAAGATTTTAGCCTCATACAAAGTGTCGGTCAGCGTAGCTGTTGGTTGGCTGACTCAAGGCTATGTTTTTTTTGTTGTTACTCGTTGAGTTGCATTTGAACTTACTTGCTTTTTGCTGTTTTTCGTAAACTTTTGCTGTTTTTGGTAAACGTTTATGTTAACGCGAATGAGAGCTAGTTGATCTGATAATATGATCGAGCAAATTTTTGCTTTGTTTAGCATTCAAAAGTAAAAGACAACATCATCACACAATCATGATCGTGTGTAGAGGTGGACAACAGGCAGCCACGTGGCAAAAACCTTCCCCGCCAGGTCCGGCGGTGCGGCCCTCGCTAACAGCTTTCATCTTTTGCTTCATAAGTAAAATTCGATGTTACGCAAAGAGGGAATCACCAATGTTAAGCAAGAGAGGCAGATATCTGTATTTCAACCAATAACTGAACGTGTCACAAGTTTGTGGCAAGCCCGAAGCGCTGTATCTCTATGTTGTTGCACCTACAATGGATTCGAGGCGTACACTGTTCGCTGTATGATGAATCTAAAGAAAGGAAACTATAACTTAGCCCTATTTCACTGTAAAGCCCAACAACACCGTATCATTCCAACTCGGTATCAGTTGCATCCGTATTGCATTTGAATACGACTGCCAGGCAGAGCTGGATTACTGTAGGGTGTAGGGCCCCTATGACGTATTTCATGACGTCATATTTTGTAAAAATTACGTTTTCGCTGATTCGCAACGTTTCCGCTTGCTTTTTCCGGTAGTCGAGGATGTACTTATTCAACTGTACCTACAGTCAGCTGCGAGAGGATAGTTTAAACACTAGAGTGTATTCTTACTATGAAAAAATATTTCACAGTCTAGAGACTGACTCGGCAAGAAATAACATTGAACCGAACAATAAGCAGAAACCAGAAATACAAAAAAACACCGGAAAAATAACATGTCAATATGGCCGGTCAGGCTGAGCGTGACAGATGCTTCGAAGCTTATATCGTGATTTTCACCTACATTTTCAGGTGCTCTGGTTAACCCCACACTGGTTAAACGTTGCTGCTTGAAAGCTTTGCTGAAAATAAAAAACGATTCAGTCGCGGGTTTTTAGCTAACACTGCCAGGTTCTTGCGCATTTCCTCCTTAGAAACTTTGCGCTTTTTGGCTTCTGAAGGCATTAGAAATTTCAGCACTGCGCTAGCTAAACACTATGATCATGTTTTCTGTTCTTTCGTTTTACAAATCGACTGATTAAAACCTTTTCTGACGGACTGCGCAATAGCATGTGGTGTAAATGACTTGGCTAGCATTATACATTTTTGATGTGACACAACGATAGTAGCTATCGGAAGAAAAGTGCGTTTCCACCATATGTTACCGTTTTTGACGAAACAAGGAGTCGCTGTTCGGCTCGGCTACCTCTAGACCAGGAGTGGGCAATTAATTTTGCTCGGGGTCCACTTTGAGAAGGCCGAGTTAACGAAGGGCCGTACCTTCTTATGGAAGTAAAAGCAAGTGTCGATTTATAGCCACAGCACTAACATTTACTATGAGAAGTTGGAGGAAATTTCAGATTTAACGATTTTCCTGAATGCTTCTGCGGGCCACTGAAAACGTTGTGGCGGGCCGCATTTGGCCCGCGGGCCGCTATTTGCCCACCCCTGCTCTAGACCAGTGTTCTACAATCGATGTGACGCAGCACACCGGTGTTCCTCGAGACGATGCTAGATGTGCCACGGAATAACTTTATCTGAAGATATGAGCACCACAATTCGCCAACTTGAACCTTAGCTAAACTTCCACTGAACATTTGTGGTGTTTTTGAGAGGTCAGAATTGAAGTTTTCACAAACAATAAACCATGAAGTGTATTTTTTACACAGTGGTCGAGGTGTGCCGCAAAACTCTGGGAGGTTGTTAAGTGTGCCGTAAGTGAAGAAAGATTGCGGAGGACTGCTCAGGACGGCACAAGAAGTTACGGGATCATTGATATTATGCACCAGTGGTTCTTAACAGGGGGGCACGCCACCCCAGGGGGCGTCAACAAATTTCCAGTGTGGCGCGAGCCCTTACGCGCCCTACCATATGGAAAGTTTGATCAATAAATTTACCAATAAATACATCTGTTTTCACAGTCGAGGAGGCTTGAAACAAAGGACAATTACTTGAGAACCACTGCTACACACTAAACAGCAACCACAGCAGGACTAGCTTTAGCACGAAAATGGTATCGTGTTCGCGACATTTGCGCAGTAGGCGTGATGCACGAGTAGGTAATCATACCCATGCCAAAAGAACGATTATTAGGAAAAAGGTGCAAGCAAAATTCAAATATATTTGAATTGGTCAAAACCGAAAATATTTGCATTCAGTAGTAATTACTAAAACTGGCAGAAAGGCAAACATGTAGAGAAATCCATAGATATATTTCAGCGTGGTCCAACTACTTTTGACCTACGGGCCATTTTACAAAAGTGTGACAACTCGCGGACCATTTCCAATAAAATGATATTAAAGCAACAGTGCAGCATTAAGTGAGTGTGACTGAAATTATTACACAATAGCACATAGCAATTTACTACAAATCTCTATCAATGGGATGCCTGTGGTCGAGGCTTCCCTGACAACATCGCTTCTTTATCAATACCAGTGCCAGTGGTATCGTCCAGTGTTTCGTCTGCAATTCGATTTCTGTTTTCAGATTTGACTTGCTTTATCGTAGAAAATTTACTCACGCACACGTATGTGTAAACATCGAGTGCAATTTCAGTGCGAAATCTTTTTGTTTGAAAAATCTTCCTTCGCCAATTAATTTTCGGAAGCTCTCTGCAGTCTCCAACACCGTTAGTATTGTACACGTTTAACTGAAAGATGTTATGCCTGTTCTAATCAAAATTACCTATTGCAGGGATGGGCAATCAATTTGGCTGGAGGGCCACTTTGAGAAAAGGCCGCAATTTTAGCGGATAGAGAGGCAGATTTATTTGCCGGTACTGAGTTCATTGTGCCAGATTTACTCTTCAAGACAACGAACGCTGGGGCACCGAAAAAACACAGAGGTTTTTCAGACATGCGCCCCAGCGGAGGGTTAGCGGCAGTCCTGCCTTCTAATTTGATCGTAACATTAATAGATAAAACAAAATTTTACACAGAAAAGGCATTGCTCTTATGCAAATGGACTTTATCCAGCGCAAGCAATTCAGCGAGGCAAATATAACCTCACACGCTTTTCAACAAATCTCAGATTTGAAGATTTTTCCTGAATGCTTCCGCGGGCCACTGAAAACGCTGTGGCGCGTCACATGCGGTCCGCGGGCCTGTAGTTGGGCCACACTGATATACTTAATGCAAGATCGGAATATAGATCGGAATATTTGTATTCTTGTATCGCTTGTGGATCACAATTAGTGTTTCCAATTCGGGGTACAATTTTAAAACCCGGGTTTCGGGTAGCTGAGAAAAGAAACCCGGGAAAACCCGGGTTTTTTCGGGTTTTGATATGAATGCGATTTTGAGCGATGAAAACTCAATATCATTGTGAAATTACTACTGTTTGTCCCTGCGCCATTTATCAGCAAATTATTTTAATTAAGTTAGGCACAGTTTTTCAATGATGTTCACAATACTGGCGCATGACAATCAAAGCACACTTTCATCGCATCGTAGCCAGACAAAATTTTGGGGGGAGGCCAAAAAAATGTAAGGGGGCCAAAATGGTTGATTTTAGGCAAATAACCCTATTTTGTTTGAGATACCGCTTCTCAAAGTACAAAATGATTATATGTTCTAAAAATTTGGGGGGCGTGGCCCCCTAGGACCCCTGGCTACATCTATGCTCCATCATTCAGTCTGTTTCTGAGTTTTGTGACAAATAGTACCGTGGCTGAGAAACCCTCTCTGGTTCCACTGATTTGAGCTGATTTGGGTTTGATTGTAATTAAGGCATGAAACAGTTTTTCAAGGTTATTTGACCTCTTCTTTGTAGCCTCAAAAAGACTCGTTTTCTTTTTCGCAAGTTGTGGTCGGGTCTCTTCCTGTGCCGGGATAGTTTTGTGGGCTTCACCCTCATGGATTCTGTGCTTTGATTTCAAATGGTCGATTTAACGTGCGGTGCTTGAAACAACTCCTTTGATATAACCAAGCACAAATTGCACTTTGGTGTTGGTTGAGCCATGACAGCTCATAATTGAACTAAGTTGTAACTACGGAACTACGGCATACCTTTGAAGAACTACCTCACGTGATAGTTATTTGATGAGGTTAGCGAAACGACTAAAGTTCGCGTAGATACCTGTTATGTTCTAAATGACGTCACGATGAGGCTAAATAGGTCGTTTGAACGAAAATAATAACGGACTAACAACGAACGTACGGTGGTCACCGAGAAAAATCCGCACCTCGTGCCTCATGATAATGGCGGTGAATCACTGCATTATGCAGTAATTCTTGTGAACGCAAATTACTTGACTTTGTCGATGTTATGAAAGGTGTTGTTCAAAGTGTGAATTACGTTCGTGCACGCGGTGTTGCTTATGATGACTGGATTAAATGACATTGGTCTCCTTTTTGACATCTCACCTCAGTCAGATTTAAATGTTAAACTACAGGGAGAGATTCAAATGGTGAACGAGATGTTTGAACACATTTGTTCCAATGAAAAAAGACACACATTTTTCAGACTCAACTGAGTAAAACACCCTGCACTAAGTTTCCCAGAACAATTGGCAGAAAATCAGAAATTCCAGAGTTACATTGTTCCCAATATTAGGAAAGTGTTGATAAGTTATGAGCTGAAGTTATCAGCGGATGTGCTGATTTTAGGGAAGGTGAAACTAAATTCAAACTGTTATCAAATCCATTTGACATGGCACCTGAAGATAGTCCTGATTGTTATCGTAAGGAGATACTATTTTTGGTGTCTGATGTGAACTTGAAATGGATTGGTGACTTTCTGCAAAAATTTTGCAATTAAAGTCTTTTGCATGCAAATTTGGAGCAACCTGCAAGGAAAATGGCATTGGTTTTGGCAGCACGTAAAGTTGTGAGCAGTTCTTCTCAAGAATGAAATTCACCAGAAACGGATGCGGATGTCATTTCATAGATGAACATCTATTCCACGGGTTCTTCACCTAGGTTCCGTGAATCCCTAAGGCGTTCGTGAAATTGATGTAAAGGGTACACGAACGTGATTTGAAGGGTTTGGCTTTGCTCTGACATTTCGAAAGAATTATTAGGATTTGCAAATATTTCGATTACTCCTACGATGCTTTAAGACCTAATTTCAAATATTTATTGCACCATTTCTTGTTGAGGGGTCCGTAACTTTCATTAAGATGGACGAACGTCCGGTGACCAACAAATGTTTAAGTAATGCGATTTGTTTAAGAAAGGTGATTGTCCGTTCACCACTGCTGATTCGAGATGCCGATACATCATTCAGAGCGAACGTTGATAAATTAAACATATAATTCCATATCATAAAAATGCTGGTTGTACACTAAAGAAAAGTTATTAGAGCCATTTAGAATGAAACATGTCCGATTATACGTGGGTGGTCGGTTTTCTATTCACAAACTAGAAACATAGAGGGAACAAAGGCCAGTTTTGCAATTTCCATACTATTCCCTTCCACATATGAACAGAGGTGAAAGTAAGCCGGAACGGCTCGGAACGCCGTTCCGGTAAAAGAATTATTGCCGGTACGGCGTTCCGCTTAGAGTTTCAAGTACGCTAATATGTGTTGTTGTTGTTGTTGTTCAACTC